>Ga0207893_1000123_pt1 | contig 56418 bp, 55 predicted proteins | sample MalvirmetaMSP121_FD_184233 | JGI IMG/M metagenome (GOLD analysis project Ga0207893, IMG submission 184233) | Marine viral communities from the Deep Pacific Ocean - MSP-121 (SPAdes) | ecosystem: Environmental > Aquatic > Marine > Oceanic | place: Pacific Ocean | collected 2001-06-02 | reverse complement strand
ACATCAGACAGCTCCCTCTGTTTCGCTCTCAAACGAAAAAACATCAAGCAAACCGGACACCCGGGCGAGCTCCCGCATATCCCCAGGCAGCCCGGTAACGACGAGCTCATCGCCCTGTCTCTGCGCGTCGCGCGTGAAAGCCAGCAGCAACGACAAGCCGACACTGCTGGATCGCTCAACCGCACTGCAATCAACCGAGATACGCGTGCCCTTGGCCTGACGAATCAGTGCCTGGCCTTGCCGTCGCAGAGCTGGGCCGGACTGGTAGTCAAGCACGCCGGCCAGGCGAAGCTCACCGCCAGCGCCTCGCTCAACCCGTCCGTCACTCATCGCCCGCCGCCCGCTGGCCCGCCTCGGTGTCCTTGGCGCGCGCCACCACCTCGGACCAGCCATCGATGGTCTTGTCCAGGTCGCCGTTGTTTTTCTGCATGGCGTCGGCAAATTGGTCACGGAACAGTTTGCCGATGTTGATGCCGTTGATGATCACGTTGCGAACCATCCAATTCCCGCCATGATTGACCATGGTGTAGGAGACCGGATAGATCTCGCCCTGGCGACCGGTCACCTCCATGCCGACACTGGTGCGCTCGGGATCCTGCCTGCCACTGGCGGGCAGGACCTTGATCTGCTGATTGTTGTATTCCAGCAACGCGTTTCCATAGAACTGCATCAGGCTGCGCTTGAAGTTTTCCTGGAAGCGCGTCATCTGCGCCGGAGTGGCATTGCGCGAGTACTTCACAGTCATGATGCTCCGTGAAATCCCTTCGGCATCCACCACCGGCCCGAGAATGTCGTTGAGCGAATCGTAGAACGCACTAGGATCCTGTCGATACTGCTCCTTGTTTGCCTTGAGATCGGCAAGCAGTTCGTCGGTGGTCCGTTGGATCACCTCATGGGCGCTAGGCGCCGCCTGGACCATCAGTGGAAAGGCCGCCAGCAGTACCAGCAAACCGCGACGCAGGGCAGTCATCATGGGGTTGCACCTCACTCTTTATTGACCGAATTGAGTAGAAACTTGCCGATCAGCTCTTCCAGCACCAAAGAGGACTGGGTATCGCGGATCGTATCGCCATCACCAAGCGTTTCTTCTTCACCACCGACGCTGATGCCGACGTATTTCTCGCCGAGCAACCCGGCCGTCAGGATCGAAGCGGTTGAGTCCGTCGGCAGGATATCGACGTCCTTCTGAACCTCCAGCGTGACACGTCCCGTATAGCTTTCGCGGTCCAGATCGATGGCGGTCACCTTACCGATGGTCACGCCAGCCATGGTGACCTTGGATCGGACACTCAGACCGGCAATATTGTCGAAATAGGCATAAAGCTTGTAGGTGTCGGTACTGTCGACGTTCAGGCCACTGACCCGCAGCGACAGCAACAGCAAGGCCAGAACGCCCGCCAGCAGGAACAGACCAACACCTATTTCCAGGGTGCGGATACGCATCAAAAATCTCCAAACATCAAGGCGGTCAGAATAAAGTCGAGGCCGAGCACGGCCAGCGAGGCATAGACGACGGTTCGTGTGGTGGCGCGACTGATGCCTTCGGAAGTGGGCTCGCAGTCATAGCCCTGAAACACCGCGATCCAGGTCACCACAACGGCGAATACCAGGCTCTTGACGACGCCGTTGAGCACGTCGGTGGCAAAGACAACACTGTTCTGCATGTTGGCCCAGAACGAGCCTTCGTAAACTCCGAGCCAGTCCACCGCAACCATAGCCCCGCCCCAGATGCCGACCACGTTGAAAATCAGGGTGAGCAATGGCAGGGATATAAAGCCGGCCCATAGTCGCGGTGCGACGATGTACTTCAACGGATCGACACCGATCATTTCCAGGCTGGACAGCTGCTCGGTGGACTTCATGTTGCCGATCTCGGCTGCCAACGCGGATCCCGCGCGACCGGCGAACAACAGCGCGGTGACCACCGGACCCAGTTCGCGCAACAGCGTAAGCGCTACCATCTGCCCAACGGCCTGCTCAGAGCCATAGCTGCTGAGAATGCTATAGCCCTGAAGGGCCAGCACCATGCCGATGAATACACCGGAGACCACAACAATCGCAAGCGAGAGCACACCTACGGAATAGAGCTGCCGCACCAACAGCGAAAATCGATTATCCAGGCCACTGGGACCGAACAAGGCGTGAAAAAGAAACAGCGTCGCACGCCCCAGCGCTGCGGCCACATTCATTCCACCCTCACCAACCAGACGGATCCGTTCGATCAAGGAACGCTTACGCATCGGTGCCTCGCAACAGATCATCGGCATACGCCGGCGCCGGAAAGTGGAAAGGCACTGGACCGTCCGCGGCCCCTTTCATGAACTGCCGAATCCGCGGATTGGTCGACTCGTGAAGTTCTGCCGGCGTACCCTGCCCCAGTACCTGGGCGTCTCCCACCACATAGATGTAGTCAGCGATGCTCGCCGTTTCGGCCAAATCGTGGGAGACAACGATGCTGGTGATCCCCAGCGCGTCGGTGAGCAATCGAATCAGCTGCACCAGAACGCCCATGGCGATTGGGTCCTGCCCCGCGAACGGCTCGTCATACATCAGAATCTGTGGATCCAGCGCAATCGCGCGCGCCAGCGCTACCCGCCGCTTCATCCCTCCCGACAGCTCTTCGGGCATCAGCTCGACCGCGCCGCGCAAGCCAACCGCCTGGAGCTTCATCAGAACGATGTCGCGGATCATCTCTTCAGGCAGCTTGGTGTGAACGCGCAGCGGAAAGGCGACGTTTTCGAACACATCCAGGTCCGTGAACAAGGCGCCGCTCTGGAACAGCACACCCATCTGCTTGCGCATGTCGAACAGCTCGCGGCGCGACAGCGTCGGCAAATTGGTGCCCGCCACCCAGACCTCGCCATGGGTCGGCTTGAGCTGGGCGGCGATCAGGCGCAGCAACGTAGTCTTGCCGCAGCCGGATGGGCCCATGATGGCCGTCACCTTGCCGCGGGGAATGACTATGTCGACGTTATTGAAAATGCTCCGCTCACCGCGCTTGAAGGTGACACCCTTCAGCTCGACGGCGTTAGCGTTGGCGGCGCTCATTGGATCTCCTCGGATACAGCCTGCGAATCAGACGCCCTCCGTTCTTTCGGAGGTACTTCGCAGAGCCGTTTTTTGCGGCGCGAACTATAGCACCGCGCCATGGGCCTCCCAAGCCGGTCTCTGTATCGATGCATGAGCGAGTGCACATTTGTTCAGCCGGGGTTCAGTTACAGGCGCGACGATCAGCACGACGCTTTTCAGTGGGCAGTGCCAGGTTTGCCGCTATAATCCCGCGTTTTAATTCAGGCGATCACACAGACATGAGCCAGAGCAGCCAGCTGATCGAGACTGCCCAGCGCACCATTCGCATGGAAATTGAGGCGGTGGAGCAACTCAGCACACGCATCAATGAACATTTCGTCAAAGCATGCGAGCTCATCCTGCAGTGCAAGGGTCGCGTCGTAGTCGTCGGCATGGGGAAGTCCGGGCACGTCGGCAACAAGATCGCCGCCACGCTCGCCAGCACCGGCACCACGGCATTCTTTGTTCATCCGGCCGAGGCCAGCCATGGTGACATGGGCATGATCACGCATGATGACGTCGTACTGGCCCTGTCCAACTCAGGGACGACAAACGAGATTGTGACACTGCTACCTCTGATCAAGCGCCTCGGTATCACCCTGATCAGCATGACGGGCAATCCCGAGTCGGTGCTGGCCAAGGCAGCGGCGGTCAACATCGATGCGAGCGTCGCCATTGAAGCCTGCCCGCTGAACCTGGCACCGACTTCATCGACCACTGTCAGCCTGGTACTCGGTGACGCGCTGGCAATCGCGCTATTGGAAGCACGCGGTTTCACCGCCGAGGACTTCGCTTTTTCACACCCGGGCGGCGCATTGGGCAGACGCCTTCTGCTGAAAGTTGAGCACGTGATGCATGCTGGTGATCGTCTACCTCTGATCAGCCGCGGCACATCGCTGCGCGAAGCCTTGTTGGAAATGACTCAAAAAGGCCTCGGCATGACGGCGGTCGTGGAGGCAGACGGCCGCCTGGCCGGAATCTTCACCGATGGCGACCTACGCCGCACGCTGGACAAGGGCATCGACGTTCGCCAGGCAAGCATCGATCAGGTCATGACGCTTCACGGCAAGACAGCGCATGCCGACATGCTTGCCGCCGAAGCATTGAAAATCATGGAAGACAACAAGATCAACGCGCTGGTGGTGGTTGACGAAAACGACCGGCCAATCGGTGCGCTGAACATGCACGATCTATTGCGCGCAGGGGTGATGTAAGTGAACGATCTGCTACGACGTGCCCGCGACATTCGCCTGGCCATATTTGATGTGGACGGCGTGCTAACCGACGGCAAGCTGTACTTTCTTGTCGACGGCAGCGAATTCAAGACGTTCAATACCCTGGACGGCCACGGCATCAAGATGCTGATCAACTCCGGCGTACGCACCGCGATCATCAGCGGCCGCAAGACGCCTGTGGTTGAGCGCCGGGCGCAAAACCTGGGCATTCAGCACCTGTATCAGGGACGTGAAGACAAGCTGGTGGTGCTCGACGAATTGCTCGGCGAACTCGGTCTCGACTACGCTGAAGTCGCCTACCTGGGCGATGACCTGCCTGACCTGCCGGTAATGCGCCGGGTAGGCCTGGGCATGGCCGTCGCCAGTGCCGATGCGTTCGTTCGCCAGCATGCCCACGGCGTGACAGCCGCCCGTGGTGGCGAGGGCGCGGCGCGAGAGTTCTGCGAACTGATCATGCGCGCCCAGGGCAATCTCGATGCGGCTCAGGCCGCTTACCTCTAGAGGCAACCATGCTAAGCAGGCTCCGCTTCCCCGCCACTCTGCTGCTGATCGCACTGCTTCTGGTCGCGATCGGCTACTGGAACGTTCGCCCTGAGAGCTTTATGCAGGAGGCACCGATAACCCAGGGCATAGAATCGCCCATTGACTTCTACGTCACCAATTCACGCACAGTCCAATACCAGCCGGACGGCAAGCGTAACTATGAGCTGACTGCGGAAAAGGTAGAGCATATCAAGGCCAGCGATGTCAGCTTACTGACCCGCCCGGACCTGCGCTCCTTTCGCGGTTCCGAGCTGCCGTGGCATGTCACCAGTGAACGCGGCGAGGTCGGCCCGCAAGGCAAGGAAGTTGAGTTGATCGATAACGTCAAGGTCGAACGCAACGATGCCAAGGGGCGCCCGACCATCATCACTACCAGCCGGATGACCGTCCTTCCCGAGAAGGATTATGCCGAGACCCGGCAACCCGTTAGAATCGTCGCCGCAAACGGTGTGACAACCGCTACGGGCATGAAAGCGTATCTAGACGAAGGCAGGATGCTCCTGCTATCCAACGTAAGAGGCCAGCATGAGCTGCGTTAAGACCCTCCCCCTCCTGATCGGTTTAGGCATTTTTCTACTTGGCGCGAACGCCCACGCACTTCCCGAGGATCGCAACCAGCCTATCCGTGTTCAGGCCGATACCGCTGAGCTGGACGACCGGCAAGGCGTAGCCGTGTACCGCGGCGACGTGGTCATTACCCAGGGAACAATGAAGATCACAGGCGACACTGTGACCATCACTCAGAACCAGAATGGCGATGTCGAGGTGTTCACCTCCATCGGCAAACCGGCCTACTACGAACAGAAGCCGGTTGCAGACAAGGAGATCGTCAAGGCTTACGGCCTGACGATTCAGTATTTTGCCGCGAACGAACGCATCGTCCTGATCGACCAGGCCAAGGTCGTTCAGGAAGGCAATACCTTCGAAGGCGAGAAGATCGTCTATGACACCCAGCGACAGATCGTCAATGCTGGTCGCGCCACCAATACTGATGTCACCACACCCCGCCCACGCGTGGACATGGTCATCCAGCCTCGCAAGAAAGAGCCGGCAACGGAGCAGCCCGAGTAATGGCGATTCTCAAGGCCCAGCATTTAGCGAAGAGCTACAAGAGCCGTCAGGTCGTACGTGATGTCAGCCTGTCGATCGAAAGCGGACAGATCGTCGGACTGCTGGGGCCTAACGGCGCCGGCAAAACCACTTGCTTCTACATGATCGTTGGATTGGTCAAAGCCGATCAGGGCCGTGTACTGATCGACGACCAAGATGTGACGCACCTCCCCATGCATGGCCGTGCACGCGCGGGCATTGGTTACCTACCGCAGGAAGCATCGATCTTTCGCAAGCTTTCGGTCTCTGACAACATCATGGCCATCCTGGAGACGCGCAAGGACCTTGACCGCAGCGGTCGCCAACAGGCCCTGGAAGGTCTGCTGCAGGAATTTCACATCCATCACATCCGCGACAGTCTCGGCATGAGCCTATCGGGTGGCGAACGGCGCCGCGTTGAAATTGCCCGCGCCCTGGCCACGGCGCCCAAGTTCATCCTGCTCGATGAACCCTTTGCCGGCGTTGACCCTATTTCGGTCGGCGACATCAAGCAGATCATCCATCATCTCAAGGCCAAGGGCATCGGCGTCCTAATCACCGATCACAACGTCCGCGAAACTCTGGATATCTGTGAAACCGCCTATATCGTGAATGACGGCCAGTTGATCGCCGAGGGCGATGCAGAGACCATCCTCGCCAACCAACTGGTGAAGGAAGTCTATCTGGGGCACGAATTCCGACTTTGATAGCGGTTTTTTCTGCTCTACGCACCTACAGGGCTAGGCAAAGGCTTCGTTGCCAGGCATATAATTTGCTTACATCGGCGCGCGGCGCCAGCGAAATCGGAACAGGCGCGGTTGCGCCGGCAAACAAGGTTCGAAGTCCTCTGCCATGAAACCATCGCTAGTCCTGAAGATGGGCCAGCAGCTGACGATGACACCGCAGCTGCAACAAGCCATACGATTGCTCCAGCTATCCACACTCGATCTTCAGCAGGAGATTCAGGAGGCGCTGGATTCCAACCCCATGCTCGAGCGCGAAGAAGACGGAGAAGATTTCGATAACTCCGACCCGATGGCCGAGTCGATCGAAAAGAAAAGCGAAAACCCGACAACCGACTCGCCCGAGCACAACGAGCCCGACAATCATTACGAGGAGCCCATCAACACGGTGGAGAACCTCGAGGACGGCGATTGGGGCGACCGTATCCCCAACGAGCTTCCAGTCGACACCGCCTGGGAAGACATCTACCAAACCAGCGCCAGCAGCCTACCGAGCAACGACGATGATGAATGGGATTTCACTACCCGCACATCATCAGGGGAAAGCCTGCAAAGCCACTTGCTCTGGCAGCTCAACCTCGCACCGATGAGCGACACCGACCGTCTCATTGCAGCCACCCTGATCGACTGCATCAACCCCCAGGGTTATCTCGACGAAACGCTCGAGGAAGTCCTCGAGTCGTTTGACCCGGAACTTGAAATCGAACTCGATGAGGTCGAAGTGGTGCTGCGCCGCATCCAGCAGTTCGAGCCCGCCGGCATCGGCGCGCGCGACTTGCGCGAGTGCCTGCTGCTGCAGCTTCGCCAGCTCCCCGAGCGTACCGAGTGGCTAAGCGAAGCGGTGCGCTTGGTCAGCGATCACTTGGATATACTTGGGGCGCGCGACTACAGCCTGCTAATGCGTCGCATGAAGCTCAAAGAAGACGAGCTGCGCCAGATCATCGACTTGATCCAGACCCTCAACCCGCGCCCGGGCTCGCAGATCGAAGCTGGCGAGCCTGAGTATGTCGTGCCTGACGTAATCGTGCGCAAGCACAATGGCCGCTGGTTGGTCGAACTGAATCAGGAGGCGATGCCGCGCCTGCGGGTGAACGCTCAGTATGCAGGGTTCGTCAAACGTGCCGACTCGAGCGCCGACAACACCTTCATGCGCAACCAGCTTCAAGAAGCCCGCTGGTTCATCAAAAGCCTGCTCAGCCGCAACGAAACGCTGATGAAAGTGGCCACCCAGATCGTCGAACACCAGCGTGGCTTTTTCGAACATGGCGACGAAGCCATGAAACCACTGGTGTTGCACGATATCGCCGAAGCGGTGGGCATGCATGAGTCGACGATCTCACGGGTCACCACGCAGAAGTTCATGCACACGCCCCGCGGCATCTACGAACTCAAATACTTCTTCTCGAGCCATGTGAGCACTGCTGAAGGCGGGGAGTGCTCATCCACCGCCATTCGCGCAATCATCAAGAAACTGGTAGCCGCGGAAAACCAGAAAAAGCCATTGAGCGACAGCAAGATCGCTGGTCTACTGGAGGCACAAGGGATTCAAGTTGCGCGCCGCACCGTAGCCAAGTACCGCGAGTCACTCGGGATCGCCCCCTCAAGCGAGCGCAAGCGGTTGATGTAACACCAGGCGACCTGGTGGATTTGTTCCGGCGACGGGTGTTCAGCCCGTCAATTCGCACGTGGCAATAGGAGATGCAGTATGCAAGTCAACATCACTGGCCTTCACCTTGAAATCACTGAAGCCCTGCGTGACTACGTCGAGGAGAAATTCGAGCGGATAGAACGCCATTTCGACCGCATCATTGCCGTACAAGTCATCCTTCAAGTCGAAAAGCTTAGGCAAAAGGCCGAGGCCACGCTGCACGTAGCGGGGCGAGAGGTGGTTGCCAATGCCGAGCATGAGGATATGTACGCAGCCATCGACTTGCTTGCCGACAAACTCGATCGGCAATTGATCAAACATAAAGAAAAGCAGCTCGACCACCATCAGGGCGCCCTGGCTCGCTAACCCATCATGATCCGTATTGAAAACATACTGACCCCCGGACGCGCCCTGGTTGGCGTTCCGGGCGGCAGCAAAAAGCGTGTCCTGGAACAGATTGCCAAGGTTCTCGGCGCGGACCTGCCCGATATAGATAGCCAGGCGATTTTCGAAAGCTTCATCGCCCGGGAAAAACTTGGCTCTACCGGCTTCGGCAACGGCATCGCAATACCGCACTGCCGTTTGCCTGGCTGCACATCACCGCTCAGTGCAGTGCTGAAGCTCGATACACCGGTGGACTTCGACGCCATCGACGGCGCGCCTGTCGACCTCTTGTTTGTATTGTTGGTGCCGGAGGCAGCCACCGACGAACATCTCGAGCTACTCCGACAGATTGCAAGCATGCTGGACCGCGAGGAAGTTCGTGACCGGCTACGCCGGGCCACGACGGGTCATGAGCTATACCAGGCCGTGGTCGACATCCAGAACGGTCACTAGGGCGCAGCAACCCACCATCGCCCAACGCTGAGTGAGGAAAGAGACGTGCCCCCTATCTGCCTGCACACCACCTGCTGCGGCTACGCGCAGCAAATCCCTCGTGGCCGAGCCCGGCCCTTCGGCGCTGCTCGATGCGCCTGATCATCGTCAGTGGGCGCTCTGGATCCGGCAAGAGCACTGCCCTGAACGTACTTGAGGACAATGGTTTCTACTGCATCGACAACCTGCCCGCTGGCCTTCTTCCAGAGCTGGCGGAAAGGGCCCTGTTGCACACAGAGTTGCTGCAGCCCCAAGTCGCAGTGTCGATCGACGCGCGCAACCTGCCGAGTCAGCTGAAACGTTTCCCCGAGCTGCTCGAGGACGTCCGTGCCCGCTACATCCAATGCGATGTGCTTTATCTAGATGCGGCGGACGAGACGCTGCTGAAACGCTTTTCGGAGACGCGTCGGCGGCATCCGCTGACCAATCAGAACCGCTCCCTGGCCGAAGCGATCCGTGACGAGGAATTGCTTCTAGCGCCCATCATCGATCATGCCGACCTGAAGATCGATACCACACACCTGAATCTCTATCAGCTACGAGACACGCTAAAGCTGCGCCTGCTAAACAAGCCTGAACCGGGTACCGCCTTTCTCTTCGAGTCCTTCGGATTCAAGCGAGGCATGCCCGTCGATGCCGACTTGGTGTTTGATGTGCGCTGTTTGCCTAACCCTTACTGGAAAGCTGATCTGCGCGATTTTTCCGGACTGGACCAGCCCGTGATCGACTATCTCGCCGGGCAGGCGGACGTAGAGGAAATGTTTCAGGACATCCTTGCCTACCTGAGCAAATGGCTTCCGCGCTTCGCTGCCAGCAACCGAGCCTATGTCACTGTCGCCATTGGCTGTACCGGTGGGCACCACCGTTCGGTGTATCTGGCCGAGCGGCTGGGCCAAGCGCTGCGCGAACCTCTGAAGAACGTCCAGGTCCGCCATCGCGACCTGGCTTAGGAACCCACATGCCTTCGTGCGAAGTTACCATCATCAACAAGCTGGGCCTGCATGCCCGAGCGGCCGCGAAATTCGTCGGAGTTGCCAATCAGTTTCCCTGTGACGTTCGGGTCGGTCGCAGCCCTGCAAGCAGGGTGGACGGCAAAAGCATTATGGCGGTCATGATGCTCGCCGCCAGCAAAGGCACCACGCTGCACCTGCACACCCAAGGCGACCAGGAGCACGAAGCGCTTGCAGCGCTGATCGCCCTGATCGAAGACTATTTCGAGGAAGGCGAATAGCGCTGCTAGCGCGGCCGCTACTTCGGGCCAGATACGTGCCGGTGTCTCCTAGTAACTGCCTTTTTGCTCTGCGTGCCGCTTGCAGCTAATTGCTACTGCCCCGCCACCTTCATTCGCTCGATCAATACCGACCCGGTGTGAATGCTACTGCGCCGCTCAACATCACACCCCACCGCAACGATCTGGCGGAACATATCTCGCAGGTTCCCCGCAATGGTGACTTCCTGCACAGCAAACTGGATCTCGCCGTTCTCAACCCAGAAGCCGCCAGCACCACGCGAATAGTCCCCGGTCACCAGATTCAAGCCCTGCCCCATCAGCTCGGTAACAAACAGCCCGCGGCCCATACGGCGGATAAGCTCAGCCTGGTCCTCGTTACCCTGGGTAACGAACAGGTTATGCACCCCGCCCGCATTGGCGGTGCTGGGCATGCCCAGCTTGCGGCCTGAATAGGTGCCCAGCACATACGAGACCAGCTGGCCATTTTCGACAAACGGCTTGGCATAGGTCGCCAAGCCATCGTTGTCATATGCCGAGCTGGCCAGACCACGAGGCAGAAGCGGTCGCTCGTCCAGATTGAGCCATTCAGGAAACAATACCTCCCCCAGCGCGCCTTCCAGATAGGACGATTGCCGATAGAGATTGCCTCCAGAAATCGCCGCAAGAAAGTGCCCGAACAGCCCCGTAGCAAGCTCCGCAGAAAACAGCACCGGCACATCGCAGGTCGGTACGGGACGCGCGCCCAAGCGGCGAACGGCGCGCTCGGCAGCACGCCGGCCAATCGACTCCGCCGAGGCCAAGTCACCTGCTACCCGGGAGACATCGTAGTGATAATCCCGCTGCATCTGCCCATCGGACTCGGCGATCATCACGCAGCTGAGGCTGTGACGCGAGCTGCAGTATGCCCCGATGAAGCCATTGCTATTGCCATAACCGCGGCAGCCCTGATGCGTGCTCAGGCTGGTGCCATCGGCATTGAGAATGCGTTTGTCCGTGGCGAAGGCCGACGCCTCGCAGCTGAGCGCGAGTTCGATAGCTTGGTCGGGGGCGATTTGCCAGGGATGATAAAGGTCCAGATCCGGCACATCTTGAGCCATCAGTGCCGGGTCGGCGAGCCCGGCAAATTCGTCGGCCGACGCATGTTTTGCAATCGCCAGCGCCGCCGCCACGGTTTCGCGAACCGCTTCGTCGCCGCTACCGGTGGTGCTCGCCGACCCTTTGCGCTGGCCGACGTAAAGCGTGATACCGAAGCCCTGATCGCGATTGAACTCGACTGTTTCCACTTCCCGCTGACGAACCGTCGTCGACAGACCCTGCTCCATCGAGACCGAGACTTCACAGGCACTGGCCCCTTGTCGGCTGGCCTCTTCTAGGATTTTCGCGACCTGTTCACGCAAGCCTGGCAACGCGTGCGGACCGATACCCTCGACTTCATTCATACATACTCCAACGCTGATTCGATCAAGTTGCAGCCAGCTGTGCTCGGCTGAGCCCCGTCGCCAGGCTGCTGTTATCATGGCGGCATTACCTACTGGACCAGCCCCATGTCTGATATTTCCGATCTCGACGGTTTCGAGGAAAAAAGCAAAACCCAGGTCAAGCGCGAACTGCATGCTCTCCAGGATCTGGGTGAACGCCTTACTACCCTCAAACCCGATGTGCTAGACCGTCTGCCGCTTACCGATGCACTGCGCAAAGCACTCGCTGACGCGCCAAAACACACCGCGCATATCGCGCGCAAACGCCATCTGCAATACATCGGCAAGCTGATGCGTGATCAGGATGTCGACGCCATTCTCGCCCTGGTTGACCAACTCGACGCCTCAACCCGCCAGTACAACGAGCGCTTCCACGCTTTGGAGCGCTGGCGAGACCGCTTGATCGCGGGCAACGACGAGACCCTCGAAGCCTTCGTCACCGAATATCCTGAAACTGACCGTCAGCACCTGCGCAGCCTCATCCGTCATGCCCAGCACGAAGCGGCGCGAAACAAACCGCCGGCGGCCAGCCGCAAGATTTTCAAATACATCCGCGAGCTGGACGAAACCCAACGAGGCTTGCGCTAACCGATAGCGCAGGCCTAATCGCGTCCAGCACGGCGCTTCAGGCCCCGGTTCCTCCGACTGTGATCCCATCGATTTTCACAGTCGGCTGGCCTACACCGACCGGCACCGACTGGCCATCTTTTCCGCAGGTACCGACGCCGCTGTCCAGCGCCAGATCGTTACCCACCATTGAAACCCTGTTCATTACCTCCGGTCCGTTGCCGATCAGGGTCGCGCCCTTCACCGGCGCGGTAATCTTGCCGTCCTCGATCAGGTACGCCTCGCTGGTCGAAAACACGAACTTGCCGCTGGTGATGTCCACCTGGCCGCCGCCAAGACTCGCGCAGTAGATGCCCTTCTTGACCGAACGAATGATCTCCTCGGGGTCGCTTTCGCCCGCCAGCATGTAGGTGTTGGTCATCCGCGGCATAGGCAGATGCGCGTAGGACTCGCGACGCCCGTTTCCGGTAGGGGCAACCCCCATCAAGCGCGCGTTGAGCTTGTCCTGGATATACCCCTTGAGTATTCCGTTCTCGATCAGCGTGGTGCACTGGGTCGGCGTGCCTTCATCGTCCACGCTCAGCGAGCCACGACGATTGGCCAGCGTGCCGTCATCGACGATAGTGCACAGCTTGGACGCAACCTGTTGGCCCATCCGGCCGCTATAGGCCGAACTGCCCTTGCGATTGAAATCGCCTTCCAACCCATGTCCGACTGCCTCGTGCAGCAAGACCCCGGACCAGCCGGGTGCCAACACCACCGGCAGTGTGCCGGCGGGAGCAGCAATGGCTTCCAGATTCACCAGTGCCTGACGCAGGGCCTCACGGGCATAGCCCATCGCCCGATCCTCGCTGAGGAAATACTCATAACCGGTACGCCCGCCGCCGCCCTGGCCGCCGCGCTCGCGACGCCCGTTCTGCTCGACGATGACACTGACATTGAAGCGCACCAGGGGTCTTATGTCGGCTGCCATACCGCCGTCCAGACCGGCCACCAGAATATGCTCCCAGACGCCCGCCAAGCTCACCGTGACTTGCTTGATACGCGGATCCAGGGCCCGAGTGGCAACGTCGATCCGCTTGAGCAGCTCGACCTTTTCCGCCCGACCAAGTCCGTCCAGCGGATTATCCTGACCGTACAGCGGCGAAAAAGCGGCTTTGGACAGGACCTTGACGCGCCCCTGCTCACCGCTTCTGGCGATTGATCGCGCCGCCTCGGCGGCTTGCCGTAGCGCTTCAGCGGTGATTGCATTGCTGTAGGCGAAACCGGTCTTCTCGCCGGAGAGCGCGCGAACACCCACGCCCTGCTCGAGATGGAAGCCACCCTCCTTAACGATTCCATCTTCCAGCACCCAGGATTCGGTGACCTGATCCTGGAAATACAGATCGGCGGCGTCGATGCCTGGGCCCGCCAATTCGCCAAGCAACTCGGGCAGATCATCGAGAGCCAGCCCGCCGGGGGTCAGCAAACGCTCGGTGACAGGTAACAACAGTTCACTCATATCTACTCCAAAGTCCCCGAAACGATACGGGGCGCGGTAAAACGACGATGATCCACCACCGGCATACGTTGACGCGTCGCCGCCTGCTCAGCTTTGTCTCGTCCGACAACCAACGTCGCCTCGCCGACAGCTTGCTCGCTTATCACACGCCCCCAATAATCCACGATAGACGAATGGCCATGGGTCAACCGTCCGCCCGGGTGTTCGCCACCCTGCGCTGCCGCCAGCATATAGCATTGCGTCTCGATAGCCCGCGCACGCAACAACATCTCCCAATGCGCCTGGCCAGTCACGGTAGTGAACGCCGATGGCACACTGATCAGCTCGGCCCCGGCCAGACGCAGGGCCGTATACAGCTCGGCAAAACGCAGGTCGTAACAAACACTCATGCCCAGCCGACCGACCGGCGTATCGATCACCACCAGGCGATCGCCGGCCGCGTAATCATCCGACTCCCTATAGCGACCGCGTGAATCGCTGACCTGCGCGTCGAATAGATGCAGCTTGTCGTAGCGCGCCACCTGCTGCCCCTGATCATCAACGAGCAGAGAGCAGGCCCTGATTTTTGAACGCGGCTGCCCATCGGCGGGCAGCGGCAAGGTGCCAGCCACTATCCATAACCTGAGGTCTATCGCTGCCTGTTTCAACCACGGGAGAATCGGGCCGGCGCCCTCGGCTTCGGCGCGTCCGACCGCCAGCAGATCGGCTCGCCCCATGGCTGCGAAGTTTTCCGGTAGCACCGCGAGCTGCGCACCCGCTTCAGCGGCGCGTTCCAAAAGCCGTCTGGCATTGGCGAGGTTCGCCTGAATGTCGGCCTGACTGGCCATCTGAATAACCGCGAGGGTCATGTTAGGTGCTCACTTGAACGCAGCGCCCGACTGCCGGAACGAGGCTCAGTTGGGCTTTTCAAAGGGCTTGTCGAAGGTGATTTTCGGCGACTTCCAGGGGCCCTCGACGTTGTATTGAACAGTCGCGAAGCGTGCGACCTTATCGCCAAGCAATTTGTCGACCACAAACAGCGCGCCGCCGATGGCTGGCGCGCCGACAATCAGCGCGGCCAACGGCAGGTTGTTGCTGACCGGGAGTGTCACCAACAGCTTGGCATCGATCCGATTTTCGACAAGATCCAACCGACCGTCTAGCTCCAGGTTGCTGGACGGCCCGTCGACCGTTAGCGGCTCAGCCGTCACGTAAAGGCCCTCTGTCGCACGCAACTCGGCCTTGATTCGGTCGTAGCTCAACCCCTTGCTGAACAGATCGGAAAAATCCAGCCGCAGCCGTCGACCAATCGAGTCGAAATTCAGCAGACCGAAGACCCGCAGCGCCTGCGCGCCACCATCCACCTCCCTGAGCTGACCTTTACGCAACCGGGCGTCGAGCCGGCCGGAGAATCGATTCAAGGCGAAGAAAGCCGGTGAGCCGGACCAGCCCCCGTCCACGTCCAGCCTGAAGTCCTCGCTTGTGGTCGAAGGAGCAAAACCCCAGGCCTGCAACACGTCGGCCAGATTGCCGCCAGCAAGCCGCCCCTTGTAAGTGGTTCTTTCACCGTCCCATCCGCCGCTCCCCGTGAGCTTGATCCCCTTGAGATCCAGGTCGAGGTCCTGAAATGAGAGCCCCTCGGCGCTTGGGCGCATTTTAAATGCACCCGACCCAAGTAGTTCATCGCCCAAAAACAACCTGTCTACCGAGATATCCACTGCTGGCAGGTCCTTTGGCGCGACGCCGGCTAGGCGATCCTGCGGCGGCGCGGCACCTTCCTTTGGCTCGGCTGCAGGAAAGCGCAAGTGCGACAGGTCCAACACAATCGGGCGGTCTTCGGCATCTGGCAAGCGGACATCCCCAGCCACGGCCTCGCTCTGCAAGCCAAGCAGCCACCCCGCAGAACGACGCCGCAAGTCGACACGAAGATCATCAACCTCGGTGCCAAATCCGGAGAAAACGCCTATCTGGAGCTGAGCTCGTCGTAACATCGAGCTACCGGGGTTCGTCGCCGCGCCAGCATATTGACCGCTCAACGCCTGCCACTCGCTCAGATCAAACCGCGGCACACTGCCACGCACGTAGAATCCCTGGTCGGTGCGCAGGTTCGCCGCGGCGCCACCGAGCACTAGCTCGCCGCCCCCGTCGCGCCAGTTTTCGCCTGGCGCAACAAAGGTGAGTGCTGCGAGGGCGTCATATCTAAGCGTATAGCGCTGCCGCTCACCGCCAAAGGTCATTCGCAATGTGGTGTCGCGCCGGTCCCCAGCTGATTTACCGAAGGGTTCAGGCAACGCCAGAGAGGTTCCCAATAGCGAAGAATCAACCTGCAGATGATTGTCGGCGCTGCTCAGAAAGAGACTCAACCGAACGGGTAGTTGCCCAGAAACGGGGACGGGCTGTTCAATCTTTCGCCATGCCAATAGGGGTGACACACCAACTGTTCCTGCCGCCTCGATTCGCGTGGATGGCGTGCCCGGCGCGCCGGGCGCCGTCGCCCTGCCCTTGATCGCACTGCCCAAGGTTTGGCCACTGAACGTCTTCGCGCTGAACCCGCGCTCGCTTTCATAGCGAAAGTCACCCTCTAACGCGTCAACCTGCAGATTCGCCTGCGCAATGAACAGTGAGGCATTGGCGGTGGAAAACTCGACATCAACCTGAGGCTGTCCGCCTTTGGCCAGCGGAATCCCCAGCCTGAGCGTACCGTTCAGGGGCCCATCGCCTCGCCAGTCGGCGAACATCCCGCTTGTGCCGATGGGCGCGACCTGCATCAGGGTCAACGCATCCCGAACATGGCCGTCCACCTGCCCATCGATATCCAGCCTAGGCGGCTGGCCGTCATGGTTGCGGAGAATCTCAGCCGTGGCGTCGTGCACGCGGCTGTCGAGCATCCGGGCCTCGGCAAGGCGCAAGCGCACACCGCTGTTCTCGATGAGCACCTCTCCGCGACCTTCGCGCAACACTGGCCAACCGGGCTGAAACGCCAGCTCGGCGTCTTTCACCTTGAAATACAGACTCAGGCTGCGCGCTGTGGCAGCCGCTTCGCCGGCCAGCGCCCCCTGATACTCGAAATAACCCTGCTCAACGGTGCCGCCTCGAATCGCCGTATTGAGCCACTCGGTCAAAGCCGGGCTTAGCGCCGGCGAACGTGTCGGCAAATATTTTTCGGTGAAGCGCGCATCGCCATCCGAGAGCCCGACACGCAGGTCCATGTAGTCTTCTGCCGCAGGATCGCGCATCAGACGTATCAGGAAATCACCAGCGATATCGCCTTCCTCTCCCTCTACCTGCAAGTAAGGAGCAGCAAGGGTGACCGCCTCATCATCAAGGGCCCAACGAAAGGTCCCACGGGCACGCCGATAGTCCCAGGGACGTGGAAACAGCTTGGCCAGATGCAGCTCGAAATCACGGTTGTCGAAACGCAGCTCTCCGCCGCCCAGGTTGCCTCGTACCGCGCCGCTCACATTGCGTATCGCCGGAACCCATTCATGCGCCGCGATACTGATCGCATCAAGATTGGCAGTGAAAGCCAGACGCTCGTCGCCACCCAGCGCAGGCCGGTAGTCGACCTGCAGATTGCGCAGCGTTCCGCTGGGCCCAAGCCCTTGCAGATATTCACTGGCCCGCTCCGGCAGTGGCATCATTGCCTGGACCAGCTCAGCCACCGGGGCAACAGCGATGCGGTCAGCCAGCAGATGCCAGCTGTCTTTGGCCATGTCTTGCCTGGCAACCAGCGTCGTATCCCGCCAGCGACCTTCCTCGAAGGTAAAAGCCAACCCGTCAAGTTGAAGTCGATAGCCATCGCTCGCGTGATCCAGGTAAGCGTTGACCACCAGATCATTCATCTGCACCGGATCAAGGGACAGCCGACCCAGCCGCAAAGCCGGTGCATTCAGCCGAGCCACCGCCCGGGACAAGCGGCGGTCGTGCCACTCGAACCACATCTCGCCACCCGCCTGGAGTTTTGCGAGGTTCCAGCTGCCCATCAGACTGGCCGGCAGCCAGTTGGCCCAATCACTTTGCGGCAGGCTGAGGTACAGTTCTGCTCTACTCCCCAGCCAGTCGTTCGACTGAGCCCATGCCTCGGCATGCAAACTAAGGGGCTGGCCGTCAGGTAGCAAAAGACGGCCGTCCAGCCACAGACGCTGTCCTTGGGTTCGCAACTGAAGGTTGGCATAAGTCAAGGTCATCGGCGCTTGATCGCGAGCCTCGACGGTAACTTGACTGTCCAGCAGCCGCAGACGCCCGACGCTCTGCAACTGGGTGACCAGCTTCTGCAGGTCCGGCGGCGGCTGATCGCCGCGCTCGGGCAGCCCATCAACCCGCCATTGACCGTCAGCGCTTTGCACAATGCTGAGATGAAGGCCGGCAAATTCCACGGTGTCCAGCTTCAGCTGTCCCGCCATGAGACTGCCTGAAACGTCGGGGACCAGTGCCAAGCGATCCAGCCGTACCGCCCCGTCGCCGACACCAAGCATCACGTTGTGCGCCACCAGCTCTGGAGATAAACCCTGCCAACGGCCTTCCAGCTCGCCGAGCGTAACCGGCATATGGAGCAGGTCGCGAGCAGCGTTCTGTACCTCGAGGCGATATTCAGCCGCCAGTGGCATCAGCTGCCGGCCAAGGCTCACATAGAGCGCAAGCAATATCAGGCCCATTGCACCCAGCCAGAGGCTGCGGCGCAATGCGGCGAGTACGAAAGCCAAGAGCCGACTCATACGGAAATGCCCCGCACACCTAGGCCCGAACGGTCAGGCTTGCCTCTCTTCAGAGCAGCACCACGTCGTACTGTTCCTGGGAATACATGGTCTCGACCTGGAATTTGATCGAGCGGCCGATGAAGCTCTCAAGGTCGGCAACGTTTCCTGACTCCTCATCGAGCAGCCTGTCAATAACCTTCTGGTTCGCCAGTACCCGGTAACCTTCCGGCTGATAGGCGCGGGCCTCGCGTAGAATTTCGCGGAAGATCTCGTAGCAGACAGTTTCCGGGGTTTTCAACTTGCCCCGCCCCTGGCAACACATGCACGGCTCGCACAGCACCTGCTCAAGGCTTTCGCGGGTGCGTTTGCGGGTCATCTGCACCAGCCCAAGCTCGGTGATGCCAATGATGTTGGTTTTGGCATGATCGCGCTCCAGCTGCTTTTCCAGCGTTCGCAGCACTTGACGTCGATGCTCCTCGTCCTCCATGTCGATGAAATCGATGATGATGATTCCGCCGATGTTACGCAGGCGCAGCTGGCGTGCAATTGCTGTCGCGGACTCGAGATTGGTCTTGAAAATGGTTTCTTCGAGGGTGCGATGACCGACGAAGGCGCCGGTGTTGACGTCGATAGTGGTCATCGCTTCGGCCGGGTCGATGATCAGATAACCGCCGGACTTGAGCATGACCTTACGCTCGAGCGCCTTCTGTATTTCGTCCTCCACGCTGTAAAGGTCGAAGATCGGCCGCTCGCCGGGGTAATGCTCAAGGTGCTCACCAAGCTCGGGCATCAGCTCGCCGACGAACTGGCTGACCTTCTGAAAGTTCTCCCGCGAGTCGATACGAATTTTCTCGATACGCGGATTGACCAGATCCCGCAGGGTGCGCATGGCCAGCGACAGGTCTTCATAGATGACCGAAGGCGCGCCAGCGGTTTTCATTTGCCCGTCGATCTGCTCCCACAGGCGGCGCAGGTAGCGGATGTCCATCAGGATCTCATCGCTGCCGGCGCCTTCCGCTGCGGTGCGCAGAATGAAACCGCCGGTTTCCTTGATGCCTTCGGCAGCAACGCACTCAGCAACTACCTGCTTGAGGCGCTCACGCTCAGCTTCGTCCTCGATCCGCAGTGAGATGCCTACATGGCTGGTCTTGGGCATGTACACGAGGTAGCGCGAAGGTATCGACAACTGGGTCGTCAGCCGCGCGCCCTTGGTGCCAATCGGATCCTTGGTAACCTGCACGACCAGCGCCTGCCCGTCATGGACCAGGGCGCTGATAGGTTCGACAGCGTTACCCTCGCGACTGGAAATCTCCGACGCATGGATGAAGGCTGCGCGCTCCAGTCCGATATCGACGAAAGCCGCCTGCATGCCAGGCAGTACCCGCACTATCTTGCCTTTGTAGATGTTGCCAACAATGCCCCGGCGCTGGGTGCGCTCGACATGCACCTCCTGCAGGACACCGTTTTCCACCACCGCCACCCGTGACTCCATGGGGGTAATGTTCATCAGGATTTCTTCGCTCATTATTGTTCTCGGCCGATGGCGGTGGGTATAGCAGCCGAAGCTGACGAGTTGCCTCGATTCTAACGGCATAAGCCGCCAAGCCACAGGCTCTATACCGAGCTTTTACACCAGTACGGAAGTCCGTATGCCTCGAGCAGCTGGGCTGTTTCACATAACGGCAGCCCGACCACGGCCGAATAGCTGCCTTCCATCGCACTGACGAAAACCGCGCCCCAGCCCTGAATTGCGTAACTACCGGCCTTGTCCTGGGGCTCGCCACTGGCCCAATACGCCTCGGCTTCGTCGACACTGATCGGACGGAAGCGCACCCGACTGGTAACCAGACGCACCTCGCAACCCGAGTTGTTAGCTATCGCAACGGCGGTCATGACCCGGTGCTCACGTCCGGATAATGCACCCAACATTGCCAGCGCATCGGCCTTGTCGACTGGTTTGCCCAGGATTCGCTGATCCAGTACGACCGTGGTGTCTGCACCCAGTACACAGGCCGAGCCGTCGCTGACGAGTGAAAGGCCGGCCAAGGCCTTCTCCCGCGCCAAGCGCTGAACATAGTCGTCGGGCGTTTCCGCCGCACTGGGCGTTTCGTCGATGGAAACAGCAAGAAGGGAGAATGGAACGCCGATCTGGGTCAGCAATTCACGGCGTCGTGGCGACGCGGAGGCGAGAAACAAAGGGGACATGCCGGCTCCTTGGTGGGCGAGCGCAGCAGATTCACACATCCGGACAACGACCGAAAGCCGTCCAGCGTGGACGGAAGGCTCAGTAAACGTTGAAGCGCCGACGCGCCCATTCCAGCCCGACGAAAACCCAAGGCCAGAAGAGTGCACTCACCGGCACGGGGACGAGGAACAACAGTGTCGGTGGACGGTTTCCGGTCAGAGTGTTGAGCCACAACTGCACCAGTTGCCCGATGCCGAGGATCACCAGCAGCACCAAACTCTGCTGCAGCAACGGGAACATGCGTAGGCGCTGCTGCAGGCTCAGCACCAGAAAGATAATCAGCAGCAGCGGCAGGCCGTTCTGCCCAAGCAGGGTCCCGGACAGCACGTCCAGCATCAGCCCAAAGAAAAACGCCGCCGCCATGCCGCCGCGATGAGGCAGGGCAATTGCCCAGTAGGCGATGAACATGCCAAGCCAGAGCGGACGTGCCAGGCCGAAGCTCTGGGGCATAGGGGCTACGCTGAGCAGCAGCGCCAACAACAGCGACAGCCAGATAACCCATCCGTTGTTTGAACGACCGTGGATCATGGTCGCTCCTCCGGTTCCGGCACTGGCGCTGGCGTTGGCGTTGCCGCATCGGTCGATGTTGATGCGGCGGACTCGACGGAGGCCGGCGACTCTGATGCAGGACTTTCGGCAGCCTCCCCCTCTTCTGCCTGGCGGTCGGCGGACTCCTGGGCCTGGGCAGCAGCAGTGGCCCGCTCTTCAGGTGTTCTCGAGTCACTGAACACCAGCAGCAGGTAGCGGCTGCGGTTGAGCATGGCGGTGGGAATGGCACGAACGATCAGGAAAGGTTGACCGGAGCCCCGCACCACCTCAGTAACCTGGGCAACCGGATAGCCACTGGGAAAGCGCTGCCCCAAACCGGAACTGACCAGAAGATCGCCTTCCTTGATGTCTGCCGTTTCGGCGACATGGCGCAGTTCCAGATAGTCGGGGCTGCCCGTACCGACCGCGATGGCGCGCAATCCATTGCGATTGACCTGCACCGGGATGCTATGGGTCACATCCGTCAGCAGCAGCACGCGTGCGGCGTAGGGCATGACCTCAACGACCTGCCCCATCAGCCCGCTGGCATCAAGCACTGGCTGGCCAAGAAACACGCCGTCGCGCTCGCCCTTGTCGATCAGGATGCGGTGCGTGAACGGGTTCGGGTCCAGGCCGATAAGCTCACTGACGATTACCTTGTCATCAACCAGCGCGGCAGAATTGAGCAGCTCGCGCAGGCGCACGTTCTGCTCCGTCAGCATCGCGAGCTTTTGCAAACGCCGCTGCATGAGCAATGCTTCGGCCTTCAGCTTTTCGTTTTCGGCCACCAGGCTGGTGCTGCTGCTGATCTGCTCGGTGGCGCGCTGCCAGGTGCGCACCGGCAGATCGGCAAGCCAATAGAAGGGTGTGAGAACCAACCCCATCTGACTGCGCAGTGGCTTCAAGGTATCGAAGCGCGCATCCACCACCATCAGCGCGACACAAAGCACAGCGAGCACCAGCAGGCGCACACCGAGCAGCGGTCCTTTTGCGAATAGTGGTTTGATGGAGGGATCCTCGCAGCTGCAGGCTTCAAACTAAACGCGACAAGCCGAGAGCAGAGCCTGCTGTCGGCTTGTCGCTTGGAGCTTACCGCTTCTAGGTCACTCGGTGGACAGCAGGTCCATGGCGTGACGGTCCATCATTTCCAGTGCGCGGCCGCCGCCACGCGCTACGCAGGTCAGCGGCTCTTCAGCGACGATGACCGGCAAACCGGTTTCCTGCGCCAGCAGCTTGTCCAAATCACGCAGCAGCGCGCCGCCGCCGGTCAGGACCAGACCACGCTCGGCGATATCGGAAGCTAGCTCTGGTGGTGATTGCTCCAGCGCACTCTTGACTGCCTGGACGATGGTGGCCAGGGACTCCTGCAGCGCTTCGAGGACCTCATTGGAATTGAGGGTGAAGCTACGCGGCACGCCTTCGGCCAGGTTGCGGCCACGAACGTCGACTTCACGGATGTCGCTGCTGGGGAAAGCGGTACCGATTTCCTGCTTGATGCGCTCGGCGGTGGACTCGCCGATCAGGCTGCCGTAGTTGCGGCGCACGTAGGTCACGATGGATTCGTCGAAACGGTCACCACCGACGCGAACGGATTCGGCGTAGACCACGCCATTCAGCGAAATCAGGGCAATTTCAGTGGTGCCCCCACCGATATCCACAACCATGGAGCCACGTGCTTCGTCTACTGGCAGACCGGCACCGATGGCGGCGGCCATGGGCTCTTCAATCAGGAACACTTCACGCGCGCCCGCGCCCAAAGCGGATTCGCGAATCGCACGACGCTCAACCTGAGTGGATTTGCAGGGAACGCAGATCAACACTCGGGGGCTGGGCTGCAGGAAGCTGTTTTCGTGAACCTTGTTGATGAAGTACTGAAGCATCTTTTCGCAGACGCTGAAATCGGCGATGACGCCATCTTTCATCGGGCGGATGGCGTTGATGTTACCCGGGGTACGACCAAGCATGCGTTTGGCGTCGGTGCCCACGGCGACAACACTTTTCTGGTTGCCATGGGTACGGATGGCAACGACTGATGGCTCGTTCAGGACGATGCCGCGATCGCGCACATAAATAAGGGTATTGGCAGTGCCCAGGTCGATCGACAAATCGCTGGAAAACATGCCACGCAGTTTCTTGAACATGGGAAAAGGGCCCTGGGGCAAACGCGTGGGGAAAAAAGTGCCGCAAACTCTAACAATGGTGCGAAGTTAGGGCAAGGCGAGAGTCCGCGGTTATCGGGGCATACGTGAGCCACTGCGCGAAATGCCGCCATCCCTGAAAAGCCCCGCAAGCCGCAGCTGCGCTACCGAGAAGCCCCTCAGGCATGTAAGATTGACGGCTTTTCCGGGCTCGAATGCCCACCGCTGCGACTCGAACCCGCCGCCACTCGCCGCGCTTTGCCGACGAAAGGCACCCGACTCGCTTCCCGCTGGAGAATTCCGATGGCGCTTGAACGCTCCGAGGTGGAAAAGATCGCTCATCTGGCCCGCCTGGGTCTGAATGAAGACGACCTGCCCCGCACCACCGAGACCTTGAACAACATCCTCGGCCTGATCGATCGCATGCAGGCCGTGGACACCACTGGCATCGAGCCTCTGGCCCACCCGCTGGAGACCAGCCAACGCCTGCGCGCCGACACGGTCACCGAAACCAACCAGCGCGATGCCTACCAGGCCATTGCCCCGGCCGTGGAAGATGGCCTGTACCTGGTTCCAAAGGTGATCGAGTAATGAAGGACGCCGACATGCATCAATTGACCCTTGCAGAGATTACTCGCGCACTGGCTGCTAAACAGTTCTCGGCCGAAGAGCTGACCCGCTCGCTGCTGACCCGCATCCAGCAGCTCGACCCACAGCTCAACAGCTTTATCACCGTCACCGAAGAGCAGGCCATCGCCCAGGCCAAGGCCGCCGACGCACGCCGCGCCAAGGGTGAAAATGGTGCGCTGCTAGGTGCGCCGATCGGTCACAAGGACTTGTTCTGCACGCAGGGCATTCGCACCAGCTGCGGCTCGAAGATTCTCGACAATTTCCAAGCACCCTACGACGCCACCGTCGTTGAACGGCTTTCTGCCGCTGGCGCGGTCTCGTTGGGCAAGCTGAACATGGACGAATTCGCCATGGGCTCGGCTAACGAGTCGAGCTACTACGGCGCAGTGAAGAACCCCTGGGACATGAGCCGCGTACCGGGCGGCTCGTCCGGCGGTTCCGCAGCAGCCGTCGCGGCGCGCCTGTTGCCTGCCGCCACCGGCAGCGATACTGGCGGATCGATCCGCCAACCAGCGGCGCTGACCAACCTGACGGGGCTCAAGCCCACCTACGGCCGCGTTTCGCGCTGGGGCATGATTGCCTACGCCTCCAGCCTCGACCAGGGCGGCCCAATTGCCCGTACGGCTGAAGACTGCGCCCTGATGCTGGGCGCCATGGCCGGTTTCGACCCGAAGGATTCGACCAGCGTCGATCAGCCACTGGATGACTATCTAGCCTCGCTGGACAAGCCACTCTCTGGGCTGCGTATCGGCCTGCCGAAGGAGTATTTCGGAAACGGCCTGGATCCCAAGATCGCGGATGCAGTGATGGCGGCCGTTGAGGAGTTGAAGAAGCTCGGTGCCACCGTGAAGGAAATCAGCCTGCCAAACATGCAGCACGCGATCCCTTCCTATTATGTGATCGCCCCGGCCGAGGCCTCTTCGAACCTGTCACGCTTCGACGGTGTGCGCTTCGGCTACCGCTGCGAGAACCCCGCTGACCTGACCGACCTCTACAAGCGTTCCCGCGCCGAAGGCTTCGGCGACGAAGTCCGCCGCCGCATCATGGTCGGCACCTATGCGCTGTCAGCGGGCTATTACGACGCCTACTACCTCAAAGCGCAGAAAATTCGCCGTTTGATCAAGAATGACTTCGTCAGTGCCTTCGACGAGGTCGACGTAATCCTCGGCCCAACCACGCCGAACCTGGCCTGGAAGCTTGGCGAGAAGAACAACGACCCGGTGTCGGCCTATCTGGAAGACATCTATACGATCACGGCCAACCTGGCCGGCATCCCGGGCCTCTCCATGCCAGCCGGTTTCATCGACGGCTTACCGGTAGGTGTGCAGCTGCTGGCCCCTTACTTCCAGGAAGGTCGCCTGCTCAACGTCGCTCATCAGTACCAGCAGGTCACCGAGTGGCACAAACAAGCACCGAGCGGATTCTGAGGACGAAAAACATGCAATGGGAAACCGTCATCGGGCTGGAAATCCACGCTCAGCTCGCCACTCAGTCGAAGATCTTTTCGGGCAGCGCAACCACCTTTGGTGCTGAGCCCAACACCCAGGCCAGCCTGGTCGACCTCGGCATGCCCGGCACCCTGCCGGTGCTAAACGCCGAAGCCGTGCGCATGGCTTGCAAGTTCGGTTTGGCGATTGATGCCGAGATCGCTGACAAGAACGTCTTCGCGCGCAAGAACTACTTCTACCCGGACCTTCCCAAGGGCTACCAGACCAGCCAGATGGATCACCCGATCGTCGGCAAAGGCCATCTGGACATCACCCTGGAAGACGGCAGCACCCGCCGCATTGGCATCACTCGCGCGCACCTGGAAGAGGACGCCGGCAAAAGCCTGCACGAAGACTTCCAGGGAATGAGCGGTATCGACCTCAACCGTGCCGGCACGCCGCTGCTGGAAATCGTTTCCGAGCCGGACATCCGCTCAGCCAAGGAAGCGGTGGCCTACGTTAAGGCGATCCACGCCCTGGTGCGCTACCTCGGCATCTGTGACGGCAACATGGCCGAAGGTTCGCTGCGCTGCGACTGCAACGTATCGGTACGCCCCAAAGGCCAGACCGAGTTCGGTACCCGCGCCGAGATCAAGAACGTCAACTCCTTCCGCTTTATCGAGAAGGCGATCAACCACGAGGTCCAGCGCCAGATCGAACTGATCGAGGACGGCGGCAAGGTGGTGCAGGAAACCCGCCTGTACGACCCGAACAAGGACGAGACGCGCTCCATGCGCAGCAAGGAAGAAGCCAACGACTACCGTTACTTCCCCTGTCCCGACCTGCTGCCAGTGGTAATCGAACAGAGCTTTCTCGACGAAGTGCGCGCCAGCCTGCCGGAATTGCCGGTCGAGAAGCGCGAGCGCTTCGAGCGCGAGTTCGGCCTGTCCGCCTACGACGCTGACGTACTGGCTGCCAGCCGTGAGATGGCCGATTACTTCGAAGCTGTGCAAAGGGTTTGCGGCGACGCCAAGCTGGCTGCCAACTGGGTAATGGGCGAGCTGTCGAGCCTGCTCAACAAGGACAACCTGGCTATTGAGCAGTCGCCGGTTTCCGCCGAGCAACTGGGTGGCATGATTCAGCGCATCAAGGACAACACCATCAGCGGCAAGATCGCCAAGATGGTCTTCGAAGCGATGGCGGCTGGCGAAGGCTCGGCCGACGAGATCATCGAAAAGAAGGGCCTCAAGCAGGTCACCGACACTGGCGCGATCGAGAAGATGCTGGATGAAGTTCTGGCTGCCAATGCTGAGCAGGTCGAACAGTACCGCGCCAGTGACGAAGCCAAGCGCGGCAAGATGTTTGGTTTCTTCGTTGGGCAAGCCATGAAGGCCTCGAAAGGCAAAGCCAACCCCGCTCAGGTCAACCAATTGCTCAAGAGCAAGCTGGAAGGCTGACCGATACGGGCCCGACAGGGCCCGTTCCTTTATTGAAGCCAACCTCGCCCGCCGCAGCTTCATGAGCGAGTGAACGGCCGCGCCCATTGACGATCCAACACTGACGAGATTGAACCCGTAACCGCAGCCTGATCCGTTCAGGAAGGATTGCTTATGCAAACCCGAATGCTGACCGTCCCGATCCTGCTCGCCCTCGCCGCTGGTTGTACCGAGTCGCCTGAGGCGGATGCCACCGAAAGCGCCGTTGTCCAGAAAGGCAAGGCGTCGTACTACGCTCGCAGTTTTCAAGGCAAGGAAACCGCAAGCGGCGAAACCTTCAACCAGAACGAGCTGGTGGCCGCACACAAGACGCTTCCCTTCGACACTCGCGTGGAAGTCACCAACCTGGAGAACGGCAAGCAAGTTACCGTACGGATCAATGATCGCGGGCCTTTCAAACCGGGCCGGATCATCGATCTCTCACGAGTGGCGGCGAATCGAATCGATCTGCTCGAAGACGGTATCGCGCCAGTAAGGATCGAAACACTGGACTGATTGCCGAATTGCTTTCTAAGGAACACAGATGAGTTTGATGACCCTGGCCTACCTGATCGGCGGCCTGGTGCTGCTGGTTGCTGGCGCCGAAGCGTTGGTACGAGGCGCCTCCAAACTGGCTGCACGCTTCGGCATTTCGCCACTGATCATTGGCTTGACCGTCGTCGCGTTCGGTACCAGCGCACCGGAAACGGCGGTGAGCATCCAGGCCTCGCTGAACGGCAGCGGGGATATCGCCGTCGGCAATGTGATCGGCAGCAACATTGCCAACATCCTGCTCATCCTCGGTCTTTCGGCGCTGGTCGCGCCGTTGGTGGTGTCTCGACAATTGGTGCGCCTCGACGTACCCGTGATGATCGGCGCAGGCCTGCTGACCTTCGCGCTGGCGTGGAATGGCCGCATCAGCCAGCTTGACGGATTGATCCTGCTCGCATTGCTGCTGCTCTATACGGGTTTTCTGGTGATCGCCAGCAAGCGGGAAGCACGTGTTCAGGCTGACGAATTTCGGGACGAATACGGCCCAGACCGTAACGCCGAGCCGCTCGGCTGGGTGCTTCAACTGACCCTGGTGCTGGTCGGTCTGGGTTTGCTGATACTGGGTTCAAACCTGCTCATCGAGGGTGCGGTGGCTTTGGCTCGGACGCTGGGACTGTCGGAGCTGGTCATCGGGCTGACAGTGATCGCCGTTGGAACATCCATGCCCGAACTCGCGACCTCGCTGCTGGCGGTCTATCGCGGCGAACGCGACATCGCCGTGGGCAATATCGTAGGCAGTTGCATCTTCAACCTGCTGCTGGTGCTAGGTGCCGGTGCTGCGATTTCGCCTGAAGGCCTGTCCATTTCTCCCAATGCGCTGGCGTTCGATCTGCCCGTGATGCTTGCCGTGTTCGCCGCCTGCCTGCCGATCTTTTTCTCTGGTTACCGGATCAACCGCTGGGAAGGCACGATGTTCTTTGGCTACTACGTCGCCTATACGCTTTACCTCATCATGTTTTCCACTGGCCTACCGGCGATCAACCTGCTGCGCCATGCAATGACTTGGTACGTATTGCCCTTGACCGCCATCACGCTTTTGGTGATCTTTCTGCGCGCCTGGAAACACCAGCGCTAAGTCCCTTCGTTTCCTGTCCCATTTGGAGTTACCCATCGTGTCCGCGATGACGTTTGTTTACTTGATAGCCGGTCTGGTACTGCTCGTGGCTGGAGCTGAGGTACTGGTCCGTGGCGCCGCAAAACTGGCCGCTCAGTTCGGTATCCCGCCGTTGATCATCGGCCTCACCGTGGTCGCTTTCGGCACCAGCGCACCGGAAACCGCAGTCAGCGTGCAGGCCGCCCTTAACGGCAGCGGTGACATCGCCATCGGCAACGTGCTCGGCAGCAACATCGCCAACGTTCTGCTGATTCTTGGCGTGACGTCGCTGGTCGCGCCGCTGATCGTCTCCCGCCAGCTGATTCGACTCGACGTGCCGATCATGATCGGGGCCAGTCTGGTCACCTATGCCTTGGCCTGGGATGGCTCGCTTAGCCGCCTTGACGGCGCACTGCTGTTTTCGGCTGTGATCGCCTACACGGCGTTTCTGATCATCAGCAGCCGCCGCGCCACTGCAGCGGCCACAGCCGACGACGAGTTCGCCAAGGAGTTCGGCCTCGACGAAACACCCAAGCCTTACGCTTCTTTGATCAACGCCGGCCTGGTCGTTGCCGGCCTGGTTCTGCTGGTGACCGGCTCGAATTTCCTGGTGGAGGGCGCCGTGTCGCTGGCTCGCGCACTGGGACTGTCGGAACTGGTCATCGGGCTGACCGTAATCGCCATCGGCACCTCGCTGCCGGAACTGGCCACATCAATTCTCGCAGCCATACGCGGCGAGCGTGATATCGCAGTCGGCAACATCGTCGGCAGCAACATCTTCAACCTGCTCTGCGTCCTGGGCCTGGCCTCGCTGGTCTCACCCGATGCGATTGGCGTGGCTGCCAATGCACTGGCTTTCGACTTCCCGGTCATGATCGCCGTCGCCCTGGCCTGCCTGCCGATCTTCTTTACCGGTTACGCCATTAATCGCTGGGAAGGTCTGCTTTTCGTCGCGTACTACGTCGCCTATACCGTCTACCTGGTGCTGGTCAGCACCGGCCGGCCGTTGGCTGAGGTTTTCGGCGACGCGATGATCGGCTACGTAGTGCCTCTGACCATGGTGACCTTGCTGGTGATCTCCGGTCGGGCCTGGAAGACCCAGCGCAACTGACGCACAGGGCCGGCTGGTCAGATCCAGCCGGCCCAGCCCAGCAGAAACAACCCGGCATTGATGGTCAGCGCCGCGCCGAGCGTGGTGATGACGATAATGGTCGCAGCCAGCTGGTGATTGGAGTTGACCGCACGCGCCATGACGAAGCTGGACGATGCTGTCGGGCAGCCGAAGTAAAGGAACAGAATGCCCAGCTCGGCGCCTCGAAAGCCGCATAGCCAGGCACCCAGCGTTGCCAACGCAGGGAACCAGACCATCTTCATCAGACTCGAGCTCATCGCCACGCTGCTGCTCTCGCGCAGCACGGAAATCGACAGCGTGCCGCCGATGCAGATCAGAGCCAGCGGCAGGGTCAGCTGAGCGAAATACTGCCCAGACGTCATCACCCAGTCGGGCAAAGCGATCTGCCAGTAGGCGAAAGGTAGCGCCGCTGTCACGCCGATGATCAAAGGGTTGCGCAAGATGCTGCGAATGATTGCCCCCGCATCGGCCTCCCCGTCCGGGCTATAGATGGCCAGTACCATGGCGGACAGGCTGTTGTACAAGAGGATCACCAGACCAGCCAGCACACCGCCGAGGGACAGCCCGTAGTCTCCGTAGAGGCTGGTCGCCAAGGCCAGCCCCACTACACCGTTATTGCCGCGAAACGCGCCCTGAACGTAGACGCCACGATCGGCAACCGGACAACGCCAGATCGCCCAGACCCACGCCAGTAGAAACCCACCCACCGTAGCGCCAACGTAGTAGATCAGCAGCCCTGGCTGTAGCGCAGCGCTCAGGTCCGCCTTGATGACCGACAGAAACAGCAGGGTTGGCATCGTAGCCTTGAACACCAATGTCGATGCGGTGTGGATGAACGTGGCGTCGATCAAGCGCAGGCGCATCAAGGCGACGCCGATGAACAGCATCACGAATACCGGAGCGGTAACGCTCAGGGTCTGCAGAACCACGGGCAACATGGCGAGGCTCGAGAAGAAAAGTCAGAGGACGATACGGTAACGACGATGCCGGATCGAGCCTTGGGAGGCTATCGATCCGGCATTGAAAGAACACTGCGCCAACAGCCGGAGCCATTGGCGCTGGGTGCGGTCAGCGCCGCACGGGGCGCTTCTGCAGCTTGCGCTGCAGCGTCCGCCGGTGCATGCCCAGCGCACGGGCAGTCGCGGAAATGTTGCCGTCGTGCTCGGCGAGCACGCGCTGAATGTGTTCCCACTGCAAACGGTCCACCGACATCGGGTTTTCCGGCACCAGCGTATCCAGATCGGCATGTTTGGACAGCAACGCAGCCAGCACATCGTCAGCGTCGGCGGGCTTGCACAGATAGTTGCAGGCCCCACGCTTGATCGCTTCCACAGCCGTGGCGATGCTCGAATATCCGGTCAGGATCAGCACCTTCATCTCAGGGTCCAGCTCGAGCAGCTTGGGCAGCAGCACCAGTCCGGAGTCGCCTTCCATCTTCAGATCCAGCACGGCGTAGTCAGGCAGGTCCTGCTTGGCCATCTCCAGGCCCTCTTCCGCCGACCCGGCGATGCTGACGTGCAGACCGCGGCGGCTCATGGCGCGTGCCATGACGCGAGTAAAGGTCGGATCGTCGTCTACCAGCAGCAGATGAGGCTGTTCTTCGCCTTCGTGCTGCAACTCTTCGGTCATGTTTGCATTCCTCGCGTAATGATCGCGTCTGGTCAGGCCCGTACCGAGCCGTGCGGCAGACGCAGCTCGGTCAGGGTGCCACCCTCTTCGTGATTGTAAAGCTTCACGGTGCCACCCGCGCGCGTAACGCTTGCCTGACTCAGGAAAAGGCCAAGACCAAATCCCTTGCCCTTGGTCGTGATAAACGGTCTGCCGATCTGCTCGGCAATGGCGAGCGGTACGCCAGCGCCGTGGTCGCGGATGGTCAATCTGATCCACTGTGCGTCCCAGTCCAGCCGAATGTCCAGATTGTCCGGGCTGGCATCGGTGGCGTTGTTCAGAAGATTGAGCAGCGATTGCCCCAAATCCGCCGGCGGCATCAGCCGCGGGGGCGTGCCCTTGCCAAGGCACTGGAAGCGATAGGTGGCTTCCGGATGCATCAGGTGCCAGCGCTGTAACACCAACTCGACCCATTCGCGAACGGTTTGCTCGACGATGGCCTGACGACGATCGGCTTCGGCCGCCCGGACCAACTGGCGCAGGCTGTCCTTGCACAACTGAACCTGCGATTGCAGCAATGCCAGGTCCTCGCTGAGCTCCGCAGGCTCCTTGTAATCCTGACGCAACTCCTTGAGCAGCACACTCATGGTCGCCAGCGGCGTGCCCAGCTCATGAGCAGCACCGGCGGCCTGGGTCGCCACGGCCAACAGCTGTTGGTCGCGCATGCTTTCTTCACGACGCTGAGCCTGAAGCTGCTCCTGACGGCGCAGTTGTTCGGCCATGCGCGCCACAAAAAAAGTGATCAACGCCGCCGCCAGCGCGAAACTCAACCACATGCCATAGACCAGCAACGTGGTGCGATCAACCGGCGGCACGATGACAGGGTCATACCAGACCAGCATCAAGGTGTACCCAGCAAGCGCGAGTCCGGACAAGGCCACCGAATACAGCCACGGCAGCGTTGCCGCCGCAATGGTAAGCGGCACCAGATAGTAGGAAACGAACGGATTGGTCGAGCCGCCCGAGTAATACAACAGGGCGCTGTGGATCAACAGGTCAGTCGCCAGGTGCCCGGCATATTCAAGCTCGGTGACCGGCCAAGGCCCGCGAAGCCGCAATGCCGTACCCAGACAGATCAGCGCCGAAACACCAAGCGTGACCCCTAGATGAAACCACGGCAGACCGAACAGCTGGGTGGCGTAGGCAAGCCCTACCGCGCCTGCCTGGGCAGCCAGCACGAGGACGCGGATCAGGGTGAGCAGACGGAGGTTCTGGCGGCTGGCAGACAGCAGGTGAACGGATGCGTGCATGGGGTCTCCAAAGAAGTCGCGAGTATAACCAAGCCGCCCGAAACACAGCCTGTCTGCGGCAACGCGCCGCACGGAAAAACTGCGCACTCGCGAGCAAAGGGCTAAAGTCTTTGCGCCGCACCGCTGGTGCCTCGAATTCAGGAGCTCTCATGTTCGTTTCCGTTCCGCGCAGCATTGCGCTGCTGGCCTGCATTGCCTGCCTCCCCGCCGTAGCCGATGAGCAACACTACAATCAGATTTCACTGCGCGCCGAGGCCAGCAGCGAGGTCGCCCAAGACCGCATGCATGTAACGCTGTTCACCGAGTCGCAGCACGAGGACCCGGCGCAGCTGGCAGCGCAGACCACCCGTGCAATGAACAAGGCACTGCAACGCGCCCGGAAGGTAAAAGAGGTCGAGGTCAGCCAGGGCAGCCGTAGCAGCTACCCGGTCTATGAGGAAAAGGGCCAGAAGATCACCGCCTGGCGTGAACGCGCCGAACTGCGCCTGGAAAGCGGAGACTTTGCCGCGCTCTCGAAGCTCACCGGAGAGCTGATGCAAGACCTGCAGATGGGCGGCATGTATTTCAGTGTGTCCGACTCGATCCGCCAACAGAACGAAGACGCCCTGCTCAAGGATGCTGTAACCGCCTTCCGCGCCCGCGCACAGCTGGCCACCGAGGCGCTGGGTGGCAACGACTACAAGATCGTCAGCCTGAACCTGAACAGCGGCGGCAACTTTCAGCCGGAAATGATGCGCAGCGTATCGATGAAGAGCATGGATGCCATGCCGACGCCTGATGTCGAGGCCGGGACCCGGCAAATCAGCATCAACGCCGACGGCGTGATCGAAGTTCAAATGCCCTGAAGCCATGCCACGCGGCCCGCAGCGGGCCGCGTTTCTAGCGAGCAATGACCCACTATGGGCATTGATCAGCCGACGCTGACAGAGCTGCCGTTGAAGCGGCCGAAAGGCGGAAACAAAAACGCCGCGAACTTCGCGGCGTTTTGTATAAGCGCAGAGGCTTAGATGTAGAAGGCTTTCAATGGCGGGAAGCCGTTGAATTCCACCGCGCTGTAGCTGGTGGTGTAGGCACCGGTGGAGATCCAGTACATGCGATCGCCAATGGCGAGGTTCAATGGCAAGCCGTACTTGTAGTTCTCATACATGATGTCGGCGCTGTCACAGGTTGGACCGGCGATCACCACTTCTTCCATCTCGCCCTTCTTCTCGGTCCAGATCGGGAACTTGATGGCTTCGCCCATGGTTTCGATCAAGCCAGAGAACATGCCGACGTCGGTGTAGACCCAGCGCTCGACAGCTGTGCGCGACTTGCGCGCCACCAGCACCACTTCGCTGACCAGAATGCCCGCGTTGGCGATCAGCGAACGGCCCGGCTCAAGGATGATTTCCGGTAGCTCGTCGCCAAAGTCTTCCTTGAGAAAGCGGATGATTTCCTCAGCATAGGTTTCGAGGCTATTGGTGCGGGTGATGTAGTTGGCCGGGAAGCCGCCACCCATGTTGATCATCTTCAGCTCGATGCCATCTTCTTCCTTCAATCGCTCGAAGATCACCTTGACCTTGGCAATCGCTGCGTCCCATACGGAAATATCGCGCTGCTGCGAACCGACGTGGAAGGAGATGCCGTAGGGCTCCAGCTTCAGCTGACGGGCGAGGATCAGCAGGTCCATCGCCATGTCGGTCTGGCAGCCGAACTTGCGCGACAAGGGCCAATCGGCCGTGGTCGAGCCCTCGGTGAGGATGCGGACATAAACTTTCGAACCCGGGGCGGCCTTGGCGATGTTGCGCAGATCCGCTTCCGAGTCGGTGGCGAACATGCGCACGCCCTTGTCGTAGAAGTAGCGGATGTCTTTGGCTTTCTTGATGGTGTTGCCGTAGCTGATGCGCTCCGGGCCGACACCACGGGACATGACCTTGTCCAGCTCGTAGATCGAGGCGATGTCGAAGCTCGAGCCCTTGTCACGCAGCAAGTCGATGATTTCAACCGCCGGGTTGGCCTTCACGGCGTAGTAGACCTTGGCAAACTCGAAACCGGCGCGCAGATCGTCGTACGCCTTGTCGATGGTTTCGGTATCGATGACCACGAACGGCGTTTCGTGCTGGTCAGCGAAGGACTTCATCTTCTGGAAGGTGGATCGGGAATAATAGTCTTCGATCTTGATCGACATGCAAGGCTCCAAATCGGGAAACGTAAAGTCGGATTAGGGGTGAGCAAGAACGCCTGATCAGTTTCCCCACTTTGGTTCGCCTACTTCCCAAGGCATGTCGCCGAGTATCATGGCCAAATCGTCGCAACCGCGCGGCGACCTGGTGAATCCTGATCTCTCGTCGTCAGTACTTGAGCCGGATGGATCGTTGCCAGCATGGACGTTCGGGCGCGAACTTTAGAACCACAGCTGTTTCAGATCAATGAAAAATCCGCACTCACTCCCTTTTTTATCGCTCCAGGCAAACCTACCGTATTCAAACCGACAGATACGCTGCGGGGATGTTCCATCCGTCTCGCCCCGCGGCGGCTGAGCGGGCTTCAGCCACGGCAATCCTCCGGCGCCCTTTGCGCTATAATCGCCGGCTTTTTCCGACACGCTTTCTATACCGGGACCGCCATGACCTCTCAGGCCGCCGAAGTCGCGAAGCGCCGCACCTTCGCCATCATTTCCCACCCCGACGCGGGCAAGACCACCATCACCGAAAAGCTGCTGCTGATGGGCAAGGCGATTGCCGTGGCGGGTACTGTGAAGTCGCGTAAATCCGACCGTCACGCGACCTCCGACTGGATGGAAATGGAAAAGCAGCGCGGCATCTCTATCACCACGTCGGTGATGCAGTTCCCCTACCGCGAGCACATGATCAACCTGCTCGACACCCCCGGCCACGAAGACTTCTCGGAAGACACCTACCGCACCCTGACCGCGGTGGACTCGGCGCTGATGGTTCTCGACGGCGGTAAAGGGGTCGAACCACGCACCATCGCCCTGATGGACGTCTGCCGGCTGCGCGACACGCCCATCGTCAGCTTCATCAACAAGCTCGACCGCGACATCCGCGACCCTATCGAACTGCTCGACGAGATCGAGGCGGTCCTCAAGATCAAGGCCGCGCCGATCACCTGGCCGATCGGCTGCTACCGCGACTTCAAGGGCGTGTATCACCTCAAGGACGACTACATCATCGTCTACACGCCGGGCCACGGGCATGAACGCACCGACGTGAAGATCATCCAGAACCTCGACTCCGACGAAGCGCGCAAGCACATCGGCGACGAGTACGACCGCTTCGTCGAGCAACTTGAGCTGGTCCAGGGCGCCTGCCATGAGTTCGATCAGGACGAGTTCATCAAGGGGCAACTGACCCCGGTGTTCTTTGGCACCGCGCTGGGCAACTTCGGTGTCGACCATGTACTCGATGCCGTGGTCGACTGGGCGCCGCGCCCGCTGCCGCGCGAAGCCAACGAGCGTGTTGTCGAGCCGGTCGAGGACAAGTTCACCGGCTTCGTCTTCAAGATCCAGGCGAACATGGACCCCAAGCACCGCGACCGCATCGCCTTCATGCGCATCTGCTCGGGCAAGTACGAAAAAGGCATGAAGCTGCGTCACGCCCGCATCGGCAAGGATATCCGTATCGCCGATGCCCTGACCTTCTTCTCCAGCGAGCGCGAACAGCTGGAGGAAGCCTGGGCGGGCGACATCATCGGCCTGCATAACCACGGCACCATCCAGATCGGTGACACCTTCACCGAAGGCGAAAACCTCGGCTTCACCGGCATTCCGCACTTTGCTCCCGAACTGTTCCGCCGTGTGCGCCTGAAGGACCCGCTCAAATCCAAGCAGCTGCGCCAGGGCCTGCAGGAACTGGCTGAGGAAGGCGCCACCCAGGTGTTCTTCCCCGAGCGCAACAACGACATCATCCTCGGCGCGGTCGGCGTGCTGCAGTTCGACGTCGTCGCCAGTCGGCTGAAGGAGGAGTACAAGGTCGAGTGCGCCTACGAGGCGATCAACGTCTGGTCCGCGCGCTGGATCGAGTGCGACAACGAGAAGAAGCTGAAGGAATTCAGCGACAAGGCCTACGAGAACCTGGCGGTCGATGGTGGCGGTCACCTGACCTATCTCGCGCCGACTCGAGTGAATCTGAGCCTGATGGAAGAGCGCTGGCCGGATGTGAAATTCAGGGCGACGCGCGAGCATCATTGAGACCTGCCACACGGGCCGGCCAAAGCAGTTGGGCTATGTTCGCGTTTTCATATACGGAGAAACGACATGCGTAGTCTTCTGCTCGGTCTTGCACTCCTCGCCCCCGCCGCTCAGGCGGGGGTGCTGATCAATAGCCCTTACTGGGTCGTTGCACTGACCTGCTCGAACAATCAGGAATGCTATGCCGCGAGCAACGGCAGCTATACCGGCTCACTGAACGGTGCACGGCGCTTCAATGATCAAACTCAGGCCACGAAGTTTCTGAACAGCCTAACGTCCAGCCTGCGGGATAAATCCCCACGTATGGAGCAGCACACAGAGCAGCAGTGCGTGGAGCCCAGCGGCAGCCGCCCCTATCAGGGGCGCCCGTGCTGAACTGCTCGCCTGACCCCGCACGTTCATCAAGCTGACTCGCAACTTTAGACTTGTGCGAACCATCTCCCTTCGCCCCATCGGGGTGTGAGGAATAAAGTTTCAGCGGACCATTCGCCCGACCACCACCGAAACGTCGTAACGGCAAGGGTTCGCTAATCCTCCCTCAAGGTAAAAGCCACCACCGAATCCCCAATCTTCGTCCCGAACGACCCATGCCCACCGGCCACTTGCACCACGTACTGCTTACCGGTCTGCTCGGATACATAGGTCATAGGCGTGGCCTGGCCACCGGCTGGCAGGCGCGCTTTCCAGAGCTCCCTGCCGTTCTGCAGGTCATAGGCGCGAAGGTAGTAGTCCAGCGTACCGCTCATAAAAGCCACGCCACCTGCCGTCACGATGGGCCCACCGAGCGCGGGCGTGCCCACAGGAAAAGGAAGGCCGAGCGGCGCGCTGTCGCGGCTGGTGCCGTTCTTGTGCATCCAGACCTTTTTCATGGTGCGCAGATCCACGGCGGTGACATAGCCCCACGGCGGGCTCTGGCAAGGCAGGCCCAACACTGATAGCAGAGGCTTCAGACTCACCATGTAAGGCGCACCGAGGTTGGGTTGCAGGCCGGTTTCGCCGCCCCCGGTACGCGCCTCGGGATCGACCTCGCTGCGCTTGTACATCTTCGAGACGAATGCCAGGTAATTAGGCGCACCGAACAGCAATTGCCGACTCGGATCGACCGCCACCGATGGCCAGTTGAAGGTACCGACGTTGCCTGGATAGATCAGCGAGCCCTTCTGAGAGGGCGGCGTGAAGTCGCCCTCATAGCGCAGCTGACGGAACTGGATGCGGCACATCATCTGATCCAGCGGCGTCCCGCCCCACATGTCCTTCTCGTACAGCGGCTCCTGCGGCGCATAGGTCAGCGCCGAGACCGGCTGAGTGGGCGCGGTGAAATCGCCATAATCGGTGCCTTGCGGTACAGGCACCTCTGTGACCGGCACGATGGGCTCACCGGTACGGCGGTCTAGCACATACAGGTCGCCGCGCTTGGTCGGCTGGATGATGGCAGGCACTTTGCCTTCCGGCCAGTCGATGTCGACCAGCGTTGGCTGGGAGGGCAGATCGCGGTCCCAGAGATCATGGTGAACAGTCTGGAACTCCCAGCGTACCTGGCCGGTTGCCAGGTCCAGCGCAACCAGGCTGTCGGTAAAGCGCTCGGCCTGCGCGGAACGCTCGATGGCCCACTGGTCCGGTGTCTGGTTGCCGGTAGGGATATAGACCAGGCCGAGGGATTCGTCGGCCGTCGCAGTCGTCCACCAGTTCGGCGTGCTGCGCGTGTAGGTTTCACCTGGCGGCAACGGCTCGGTGGCGTCCGGATTGCCCGGATCGAAATTCCAGACCAAACGACCTGTGTTCACGTCGTAGGCGCGAACCACGCCGCCGGGCGAATCCACAGCGCCGTTATCGGTGACGGCACCGCCAATGATGACCAGCTTTTCCGTGACCACCGGCGGCGATGTCGGTAGATAAACGCCCAGCGCCCCTTCACCCAGCCGCAACTTCAGATCGACCACGCCGCCATTGCCGAAATCCTCACAGGGTTTTCCATCCTCGACGTCGAGGGCGACCAGCGTGGCATCGTTGGTGGGCAAGAACAGCCGACGCGCACAGCGAGCCGCGGGTTGATTCGACTGACCGCCATTCGTGGCCGCGGAGAGATAGCGGGCCCCATCGTGGTAGGCCAGGCCACGGCAGGTCATGTGCTGGTAGTACCCGGCCTCGCGGTTGATATTCGGGTCATAGCGCCAGCGCTCTTCGCCGGTATCGGCATCAATGGCGATAGCGATGCTGTGCGGCGTGCAGATGAACAGGCTATTGCCCACCTTGAGCGGTGTTACCTCATAGGTGAATTCGCCCGGATCGTTCGGACCTGGCAGGTCGCCGGTGTGGTATTCCCAGGCTTTAACCAAGTTGCCGACGTTATCCGGCGTGATCAGGTCAGCAGTGGAGTAGCGGTCGCCCTGTTCCGACCCGCCGTACGAGGGCCATTCGCTATTCGAGCGACCGGCCTGGCCCTGTGGGTCCAGACCCTGCATCTGCGCATCGCTGAACTCGCCCGAGATCGAGTGGTAATCCTGAGTCAGCGAGTAGCCCGCCATCAGCGCACCGGCCAGCAAGCCGATCCCGAGCAAGCCGCTCGCGCCATCTCGCCAGACCAACCGGTCGCTGACGTAGCGATTGACAAAGGGCAGGATCAGCCAGAGGCCGAGGATGCACCAGAGATCGATCCGCGGCGCCAGCTGCCACCAGTCGAAACGCACCTCGTAAAGCGTCCACGCCAGGGTTGCCAGCAGCAACACCGCGTACAACCAGATCGCCGCACGGCGTCGTGCCAACAGCAAACCGGCCACCACCAGCAAGCCAATGCCAGCCAGCAGGTAGTACCAGGAGCCACCGAGCACGGCCAGGTATCCGCCCCCGCCTGTCATCAGCACACCCAGCACCAAAACGACGACGGCCGTCAGGGTGATCCGCAAGGGCCGCGGCCCATAATCGATGCTCATGTAAAACGCTCCAGCCGGTTGGGTGTAAATCAAAAAGGCCGGTGAAATTTCCTGACACAAGTTTCGCCGGCCTTAAGTGGATGCGGCAGCAGGGCCTTTAGTTCAGCGCTCTCGATCTGCCGATCAACTCGCCGCACTAACGGCAAGCGGCTGAGCTTCCGGCCGCTTGATCACCGCATAGATCAGTCCGGTCACCAGGCTGCCGGCGAGGATCGCGACCAGGTACAACAGCGCATGATTGATGGCGTTAGGGATCAGCAGCACGAACAGCCCACCGTGAGGCGCCAGCAGCTTCGCGCCGAAGGCCATGGACAGCGCACCGGTCAGGGCGCCGCCGGCGATGCTGGCCGGGATCACCCGCAGCGGGTCTTTCGCAGCAAAGGGGATCGCGCCTTCGGAGATGAAGCAGCAGCCCAGCACCAGCGCCGCCTTCCCGGCTTCGCGTTCGGTCTGGGCGAACTTGCGTCGTGCGAGCAGGGTGGCGATGCCCATGCCGATTGGCGGCACCATACCCGCGGCCATGGTGGCGGCCATCGGCGCGTAGCTTTGCGACGCGAGCAGCCCGACCGAGAAGGCGTACGCCGCCTTGTTCACCGGCCCACCGAGGTCGACGCACATCATGGTGCCCAGCAGCAGCCCGAGCAGGATGGCGTTGGAAGTGCCCATGGTGTCGAGGAACTCGGTCAGGCCGGCGAGCAGCTTGGCCACCGGCGTGCCGACCACGTAGATCATCACCAGGCCAGTCACCAGGCTCGCCAGCAGCGGAATGATCAGGATCGGCTTCAGCGATTCGATACTGGCTGGCAAGGGAATCCAGCGGCTGACGGCCTTGGCTGCGTAGCCGGCGACGAAACCGGCAATGATGCCGCCGATGAATCCGGCGCCGAGCGTGCCCGCCAGCAAACCGCCGATCATGCCGGGCGCAAGGCCGGGTCGGTCAGCGATGGAGTAGGCGATGTAGCCCGCCAAGAGCGGCACCATCAACTGGAAGGCCGTTTCGCCGCCGATCTTCATCAGCGCGGCGGCCAGCGTGCCCTCTTCCTTGAACGCCTCAATGCCGAAGACGAACGACAGCGCGATCAGCAGGCCCCCCGCGACGACCATCGGTAGCATGTAGGACACACCCGTCAGCAGGTGCTTGTAGACGCCTGTCTTCTCACCTTTCTGTTCACCACCGGCATCACTTGCCGCAGTGCCACCGCTGAGTACAGCGCCCTCCTTCAGCGCACGGTCCAGCGTTGCCTCGGGTTGCTTGAGCGCGACGCCGGTCCCGCAGCGATACACGCGCTTGCCGGCGAAGCGCGCCACGTCCACCTCGATATCCGCAGCGAGCAACACCACATCGGCGTCCTCGATGGCCTGGGGTTCGAGCACGTTACGTGCGCCCACCGAACCTCGGGTCTCGACCTGCAGGTCATAGCCTTTACGGATGGCTGCCTGCTGCAGCGCTTCGGCTGCCATGAAGGTGTGCGCGACTCCGGTGGGGCAGGCAGTAATGGCGACCAGTTTGGGCTTGCCGGTGGCGGGCGTGGGCTCGGCATCATCTGCCGCCTGCAACTCGGTCGCCGCCTCGGCAGCGCTACGCAGGAAGGCTTCCGGATCGAGCAATGCTTCGGATGGCGTGGACTGGGCGACGCGCTTTCCCACGAAGCGTTGCAGCGATAACGGACCGGTCTTTACCACGACGACCAGATCGGCGTTGGCGATCTGTGCGGGAGTCAGTGGCGAGCCGATGGCCTTGGGGTCGTGGACTTCCACGGCGGTCGACCAGCCCAGACGCTGGGCCGCCGCTTCAAGCAGGCGTGACGTCAGCACGCTGGTGACCATTCCGTTGGGGCAGGCCGTGACGATGAGCAGATTCATTCCTTCACCTCTTGTTCGATTTATTGGCTCAGCGGCTGGAGGCGCACAGCGACCTCGAGGTCGGCCAGTTTTGTCGTGCCGGTGATACCAAAGCCGACCTGCCCGACTGCCTGCGCGGCGATTGCGGTAGCGTGTGTGAGCGTTCGCTCGGCTGGCCAGCCTTCCAGCAGGCCGTGGAGCATGCCGGCCAGCAGCGAGTCACCGGCGCCGACGGTGCTGACAACTTGAACCTTGGGCGGGATGGCATGCAGTGCCAGGTTCGGCGAGAACCAGCTGACGCCGTTTGCGCCCTGCGAAACCACCACGTGTTCGATGCCTTGGGCTTGCAGACGTCGCGCTTCGGCGGTCAGCTCCGACGACTTGTTCAGCGCGATGCCACCGGCCTCGGCCAGCTCCTCCTCATTCGGTTTGATCAGCCAGGGCGAGGCCGACAAGCCTTCACGCAGGGCGTCGCCACTGGTGTCCAGCGCCACCCGCACGCCGAGCGCTTTGAGCGTGTTTAGCAGCTGGACGAACCACTGGCTGGCGATGCCGCGAGGTAAGCTGCCGGCGACCACCACCAGGTCGTGGGTTGGCGCCAGGCGCTCCAGGCGGGCCAGCAGCTCGGCGCAGTGCGCCTCGCTCACCATCAGCCCCGGTCCGTTGATGTCGGTGACCTGCCCGCCCGCTTCGGCCAGTTTGATGTTGCTACGGGTCTCACCCGGCACGCGGACAAATTCGTCGGCAAAGTCCCGTGCGGCGAACAGCTGCTCGAAGGCTTGCGGGTTGCCTTCGCCGAGAAAGCCAGTAACGGTCAGCTGATGGCCGAGATCGGCCAGCACCTGCGCCACGTTGAGGCCCTTGCCGGCGGCATGCACCTGCAGGCTGTCGCTGCGATTGACCTGGCCCAGGCGCAGCGACGGCAGCTGCACGGTCAGGTCGAGGGCCGGATTAAGCGTGACAGTCAGGACGCGAGCCATCAGCAGTGCTCCCCAACGAAGGCGCGGACTTCATGTGCACCGGGCAGCATCAGCGCTTGCTTGGCCAGTTGCTGGCAGGCGGCAAAATCCAGCTCGCGCACCCGCGCCTTCACCAACGCAATACTGCGCGCCGAGACGCTGAGTTCATCCACACCCAAGCCGACCAGCATTGGCACGGCGAGCGCATCAGCGGCCAGCTCGCCGCAGACGCCGACCCACTTGCCATGGGCGTGGGCGGCCTCGACGGTCATGCCGATCAGACGCAACACGGCCGGGTGCAGCCCGTCAGCCTGGCCGGAAAGCGTCGGGTGCCCACGGTCGATGGCCAGGGTGTACTGCGTGAGGTCGTTGGTGCCGATACTGAAGAAGTCGACCTCCTGCGCCAGCACCGGCGCGATCAGCGCAGCGGAGGGGATCTCGATCATGATGCCGACCTGCAGGTCGGCCACTGGCAGCTCCTGACGCAGGCGATCGACCATGGCCTTGGCGCTGCGCCATTCGTCAATGTTGCCGACCATGGGGAACATGATCCGCAGCGGACGGCCCTCGGCCGAGGCGAGCAAGGCGCGTAGCTGGGTTTCGAGAATGTCCGGACGCTGCAGGCTCAGGCGAATGCCGCGCACGCCGAGGAAGGGGTTTTCTTCGGCCGGCATCGGCCAGTACGGCAGCGGTTTGTCGCCGCCGACATCCAGGGTTCGCACCACCAGTGGACGGCCTTCGAGGGCTTCCAGCACGCGGCGGTACTCGGCTTCCTGAGTGGCCTGATCCGGCGCCTGGGCATGGTTCATGAACACCAGTTCAGTACGCAGCAGGCCGATGCCCTCGGCCCCCATCGCCACCGCTTCAGGCGTCTCGCCGGCTGCGCCGATGTTGGCGGCGATTTCCACCGGATGGCCGTCGCGGGTGATGGCCGGTTCCAGGCGACGCTCATCTGCCAGGCGCTTGCGCTCCTCGCGGGTAGCACGCTCGCTTCGGGCCTGTTCCAGCTGCGCGTCGGTCGGCGCGACCAGCAGCTCGCCGCGCTCGCCGTCGAGCAACAACAAGGTGTTGGGTGCCAGCCCGAGCACACCCGGCCCAGCGCCGACAATCGCGGGAATGCCCAGTGCGCGGGCGATGATCGCGCTGTGGGAGGTGGCGCCGCCGCCAGCAGTAAGGATGCCGGCGACGCGCTGGGCATTGAGCGTGGCGACGTCCGAGGGCGCTACCTCGTCCATCACCAGAATGTAGGGTTCGTCCGGCGCCTGCTCGGCTTCGACACCAGTCAAGCAGGCCAGCACGCGGCGCCCCACATCCCGCAGGTCCGCAGCGCGCTCGGCCAGCAGCTTGTCGTGCAGGGCTTCCTGCTGCTGCGCTGCGCTGTCGATTTCCTCCATCCAGGCTGCTTCGGCGCTCAAGCCTTTTTGCAAGCGCACCTGGACTTCTTCGCGTAGCGCCGGGTCTTTTAGCATGGCCTGGTGAGTGGTGAAGATGTCGCGGATGCTGGCGACCTGGCTTTCTTCGATCAGCGCGCCGATTTCCGCATGAACCTTGTCCAGCGCGGCGTCCAGCCGTTGCAGTTCGGCTGCCGGCGACTCGCCGCGTTTCGGGTAATCAATCACCTGCGGTTTACGCACCAGCACCGGACCGATGGCAATGCCCGGCGACGCGGCGATGCCGTTCACCTGCTCACCGGCGCGCAGCGCGGCCTGCTCGATGGCTGACGCTGCAGGCCCCTCGGTGATCTCGAGCGGCTCGCTCGCGCTCCCCGCGACCGGTAGCGGTTCGATCTCTTCGCCCAAGCCTTCCTCGACAGCGCGCACCAGCGCCGGAAGCGCATCGCCGGCAATGCCGGGCTCGGCCATGAATTCCAGAACCTGACCGCGCTGCGCGCCCATCGCCAACAGTTTGCTCAGGCTCTTGACCGACACGCCGGCGTTTTCGCTGCCAGCCTGACGGACGCGAATCTCTCCCTCGAAGGACTGGGCAATTTCGGTGAGCACCTTGGCCGGGCGCGCATGCAGACCATGAGCGTTCGCCAGCGGCACCTGCGCGCTTGGCCAGTCGGCGGGCACCTCGCCGCCCAGGGCTTCGAGCACCGTGCGGCTGGAAGTCGCCTGACTCAGCTCCTGCCCGCGCCCTTCGATCAGCAGGTTGCACAGCCGCTCAAGCATGGCCTGATGCGCCTCACCCATGCTGGCCAACACGAACAGCCCATTGAGCGGCTGGCCCTGATGCTCGAGATTCGAGACAGGCGTGATAAATGCGAGGCCAGGACGCTGCACCGATTGCTCGCTGCTGAGCCACCACAGGCCATCCCCCAGCGGCAGCGACTGGCCGAGCGGCAGACTGGCATTGAAGCCAGGCTCCACGCATTGCGCCCGCTTGAGCAGCTTGACGCCCTGCCAGGCCAGCTCATCGAAGTCATCGGCGACGACGCCCAGCCCGACCAGTTCGCCATCGAGCGCCAGTGCCTGCGGCGCACCCTGCAGTAGATCAATGATTGCCTCGGGGCTCTGCGCCTTTTGCAGCGCCTCGCTCAGATCGCCCTCGCCCAGCGCTCGGGTCAACAGCTGCAGCAACCGTAGATGCTCATCCGAACGCGCGGCAATGCCTATGGCGAGGTACACCTGCTGACCGTTTCCCCAATCCACACCTGCGGGAAAGTGCAGCAGCCGTACGCCGGTGGTGAACACCTGATCGCGGGTCTCCGGTGTGCCGTGGGGAATCGCGATGCCCTGACCGAGAAAGGTCGAGCCTTGCGCTTCGCGCGCGCGCAAACCGTCGAGGTAACCGGGCGCCACCAGCCCGTCGGCGACCAGCACCTCGCCCAGCAGAGCCAGCGCCGCGGGCTTATCTGCTGCGGCTTGATGCATGTGGATGTGCTGTGCATTCAACTCAAGCATGGGAGAACTCCTGCGGGGCTCGCGATTGTTGTGGCCGACGGCTGCGCCGGCATTGCCCGAATCCTGGGCTGGCGCTTCAGACCGAAAGACTGCTGAAACGTTTCACCTAAGGCTGGCACATTACGCAATATTGGGTAATTCTAGAAGCCCGATTTCATACCACCCGTCTCAGGACCCTCTGTTTGAAACTGACTGACATCGCCCGCCTTGCTAACGTTTCGGTAACCACGGCCAGCTACGTGCTCAACGGCAAGGCCGCTCAGCGGCGGATCAGCGCGGCCACGGTCGAACGGGTGATGGCCGTGGCTGAGCAGCAGGGTTTTCAGCTCGACCAGCAGGCTGCCGGACTGCGCCGAGGACAGTCGCGCACGCTGGGCTTCGTTGTTCCGGATCTGGAAAACCCCAGTTATGCACGCCTGGCCAAGCTGCTGGAGCAGCGGGCGCGGCAGCGCGGCTACCAGCTGCTGATCGCCGGAACCGATGACGAGCCAGACACCGAGCGTCAGGTCATTCAGCTGCTGCGCTCGCGCCGCTGCGATGCCTTGATCGTCGCCAGCTGCCTGCCAGAGGACGACGCCAGCTATCAAAAACTGCTCGCTGCAGGCCTACCGGTAATCGCCCTCGACCGGGCGTTGGATGCCGAGCATTTCTGTTCGGTGGTCAGCGCCGACTGCGAGGCGGCGGTGCAATTGACCCGCTCGCTGCACCTCCCGCCCACAGCCCACATCGCATTGATCAGTGCACGGCCAGCCCTGCGGATCAGCCAGCAGCGCGAGGAAGGTTTCCATCGCGCCTTGGCTAATCATTCCGGTCAGGTCAGCGTGCTGCGGGCCGAGCAGTTCAGCCGCGCCTGCGGGCGGCAACAGATGCTGACCCTGCTCGATAAAGGGTCACTACCTGAAGCCCTGATTACCACCGCCTACGTGTTGCTCGAAGGCGTCTTCGATGCGCTGCGCGAGCGTGATCTGCTGTGGCCGGACAATCTGCAACTGGCCACTTTTGGCGATGCGCAATTGCTGGATTTCCTGCCAATCAAGGTCAACGCGATCTCCCAGCAGCATGAGCAGATCGCCGAACAAGCGTTGAGCCACGCGATTCGCGCCATCGAGCAGAACGACTATCGCCCCGGCGTTATCGCCATCGAACGGGTCCTGAAACAGCGCCGTCACTGACGCCCCTTGCGGGCGCCGACGCGCTGGCGGAAGCTTGTCGCCTTTCAACGAGCCGCCCTAGCCCAGATGAACATCGAACAGATCACCCAACGCCTGCACGCGATCCGCGATCAGAACGAGTGGCAGCGTTATCACAGCCCGAAAAACCTTGCGATGGCCGCCAGTGTGGAAATGGCCGAGCTGGTGGAAATCTTCCAGTGGCAGACCGAAGACGAGTCGCGCCAGCTGCCAAGCGACAAACTCGCGCATGCCGGCCAGGAGGTCGGCGACATCCTCATGTACCTGGTGCTGATGTGCAGCGAGCTGGGCATCGACATGGAGCAGGCCTTGCTGGCCAAGCTCGCCGACAACGAGCGGCGGTTCGCCCGATGAGCGACCGGCATTTCGATGAACTGGCGACGCGCTTCGCCGAGAAAATCTACGGCGGCGCCAAGGGCGCAATCCGCCTCGCCGTGCTGCAGGCGGATCTCACCGAGGTACTGCCAGAGCGGCCTTTGCGCGTTCTGGACATTGGCGCCGGGCTTGGTCACATGAGCCTGTGGCTGGCGCAGCAGGGCCATCAGGTGACGCTGGCCGAACCCGCCGAACCCATGCTCGAAGGCGCCCGCAAGCAGTTCGCCGAAGCAGGCCAGACCGGTACGTTTATTCAGGCGCCCTGGCAGGATGTAGAAAGCCACGTCGAAGGTCGTTTCGATCTGGTCATCTGCCATGCGGTGCTGGAATGGCTGGCCGAACCGCAAGCGATCCTGCCGGTTCTGCACCGCCTGATCGCCGAAGACGGCTGGCTGTCGCTGGCCTTCTACAACCGCGATGCGCTGATCTATCGCAATTTGCTCAAGGGCCATTTCAAGAAGTTGCGCAGCCAGACCTATGCCGGCGAGCGTCAGAGCCTGACCCCGCAACAGCCGCTCGACCCGCGCGAACTGGCGGCGCAACTCGCACCGCACTGGCAGGTCGAATCAACCAGTGGCGTGCGCGTATTCCATGACTACATGCCCGCCGATTTCCAGGCCCGTACCGAGGCTGCCGACCTGATCGAGATGGAACTGGCCTACCGCCGCCATCCGACCTTCGCCGGCCTTGGGCGTTACCTGCACTGGTTGTGTCGGCCGCTCTGAGCCGACCGGGAGGTCCCGATGTCGATCCGCCCTGCGCTGCCCCTGTTTTACTCGCTGCTTGGATTGAGCCTCGCGGCGTGCCAGGGCAGCAACCCGTACACCATCGACTCTGCGCCGATTCCACCGGCTCCGCCCATCGAACGCATCCAGTCGCCCACCTACCCGGCGGCGCCGCAGGACTTTTCCAGCTACCAGAACTGGAGTTGGCGCAACCCTCCGGCGGGTACGGCTTCGCTGGGTGCCGAGGAGCTGCAGGAAATGATCTCCGGCGCGCTCGATCAACGCGGCTTGCGCCCGGCACCAGCCGGCGCCAAGGGCGATGTGCAGATCAGCGCCAGCGCACAGATGGAGACACGCGTGCGGCAGGTCTACGATGACTATGGCCCCCGAGTAGGCGTCGGTGCCGGGCGCTATGGTGGTTACGGCCCGGGGTACAACACCGGTTACGGCATTGGCGGCAGCACCCCAATGGTGCGCAACTATGAAGAAGAAGTGGTCACGGTGCGCATCGAGATGATCGACAGCGGCTCTGGCCAGACCGTCTGGAGCAATCGTGCCGAGGCCCGCAGTGGCGGAGATCAGGCCGAACGCAAGGACGCCGCGCGAGAAGCCGTGAACCGGGCGCTCGCCGATTATCCGCCGCGCTGAGATTGCATAATTTACGTAAGGAGAACCGAGATGCTCCGTTCATTGCTGATGCTGCCCCTGCTGCTGGTGCTGGCTGCCTGCCAGAGCACCCAGGTGCAGCGCGACTTCGACCCGCAGCGCGACTTTTCCGCCTACCGTACTTGGAGCTGGAAAGAGCCTGCCCTGCAGTACCGCCCCGATGATCCGCGCATCAAGAGCGACCTGACCGAACAGCGCATTCGCAGCGCCGTCAGCGAACAGCTGGATCAGCGCGGACTGCGCCAGGCAGCGTCAGGCGCGCAACCGGATCTGCTGGTGCAGGCCTGGTTTCTCGTCGATGAGCGCAGCCAGCAATACACCACCTCGTCGATCGGCGCCTGGGGCGGCCCCTGGCACGGTTACTGGGGTGGCCCGATGATCGCCGACACCCGCACCATCCACTATCAGGTCGGCACCTTGCAGCTGGATCTGTACGACGCTGACGACGGCAAGCTGGTCTGGCGCGGCAGCGCAGAACAGGTCCTGCGCGACAACCCCGGCAGCCCTCAGGAGCGGGCCGGGATGTTCCGCGAAACCGTCAACAAGGTTCTTTCACAATACCCACCGCGCTAACATTGCCGGCTGGCTCCCCTTTCAACCCGCCGCTCCGGCGGGTTTTTATTTCGCTTTTCGGAGACATTCGCATGCCTGTCACAGCCTGGTGGCTTCTTGTAATGCCATTGATTGCCGGGGCGTTCCTGCCCCTACAAGCCGGCATCAACGGACAGGTCGCCAAGCACTTCGGCAGCGTCATGGGCGCGGCAATGCTCTCCTTTGCGGTGGGCACCGCGGCGCTGCTCTGTGTCGTGTTGTTCCAGCGAGACATGCCGGGCCTCCAGGCGTTACGCGGGCTTAATTGGTATCACTGGTGCGCCGGCCTGCTGGGCATGTTCTTTATTGCCACCGCCGCCTTTGCCGGCCCGCGCATCGGTGCGCTGCTGTTCATGGCACTGGTGCTGGCCGGGCAGCTGGGCATGGCGCTGATGCTGGATCATTTCGGCTGGGCGGGCTTTCGCCAGTCGTCGATCAGCCTGGGCAAGCTAGGCGGGTTGGTGCTGGTTTTCGCAGGCGTCTGGATGATCCGCCGCGGCTGAGCGCGGCGGTCGAGCTATTTGCGCTCGAAGGCGTAGAACAGGTTGGGCTCGCTGACCAGATACAGGTCGCCACGGTCGTCAAAGGTCATGCCTTCAGCCTGAGGCACGCTGTTATCGAGACCGGCGAAGCCGCTCCACAGTGAGCGGAAGCTGACCAGCTCGCCCCCACTGTCGAGTTCGAGCATCATCTTGGCTTCGTCGCTGAGCAACACCAGGTGGCCGGTGCGCTCGTCGTAGTGAACCGAGGCGAGATCGCTGGCCATGTCCTTATCTTCGATCCAGGCTTCGCGGTCGATGACGTTTAGATTCAGCTGCCCGTTGAAGCTGGCCTTGATGCCCTGGATCTCGTAGAGCTTGCGCGGCGAATGTTCCTTCACTACAAACAGTCGATCACCGGCACGGTCGTAGCCCAGCCCCTCGAAGCCCGCGTTATCCGACTGGCCCATCGACAGCGACACAGCCGCGTAATCCTCCCGCACCAGCTCACCAGGACGCGTGGGGACCGGCAGGATCACAATCGACTGGCTGCGTTCCTCGGCAACCGCCAGCAGGTTGTCACCCAGGTAGGTGACCGCTTCGACATCGATGAAGCCCTTGAGCGGATAACGGGCAATGAATTCGCCATTGAGGTCGAGCGCGATCAGCTCTTCGGGGTTGTTCACCACGGCCCAGAGTTGGTTGCGCTGCTCATCAAAGGTCAGCCCGGAAAGGTTGTTGCCGACGGTCGCAACCGGCTTTGCCTCGACGCGCACCTGATACTCGGGCAACCAGAGGCTGCGCGCCTGGTGAGTCTCTGCGTGCCAGGCTGACTGCAGCGCATAGAACACACGTTCATCGAGATGAAAGGTGGCAGCCGTGTGCAGCAGCCCGGCCGCCAACATTCCCAATGCCCAAACCTGCGGGCGAACCTCGGACAACCAACGCGGGCGGGTACTGAAAGCAGTCGGCATCGTCTTTCTCTCGTGGGGCGCTAGCGAGATAGCCTGATTGGGATGGGTTGCAATTGCATGACGGTGCGCACTACAGCGACGATCAGCCTGTTACTGACCCACCACCGCGGCTGCGGTTCAATCTCAACACCGGGAACTGCCAGCCGGATTGGCAGCCCAAGGGACCAGGGAACGGCTGCGCTTGCGGCCGCGGATCGTCACGCAGGAGTGCAGCATGCAGGTGGAAAGCTTTTTCGAATGGTTGGGCCAGGCGCTCGGCACCGTGATCCGTTACATCGTCGATGCGCTCAGTGGATTTTTCGGACTGTTCGCCGATGCTGGCGCCAATTTTCTCGAGGGCCTGTCGCGCACCCTTGGCATGGACCGATCACTGATCAGCCTCATTGCGCTGGCCATCGGCCTGATGCTGCTGGTCGGCGCCTTTCGCGCCTTCTTCCGTCGCTCGATCATCGCTGGGGTGATCTATCTGTTTCTCGGGCTCTGGCTGTTGAGCTGGTTGATTCACTGAGCCACTCGTAGCGCCCAGCATCATCGGCAACGGGGCCGAACAGGTTCCAGCCCCATCACTCGGCTGCGCTCCGGACCCTCGCGACGTATCATGCGCGGCTGTTCTGGAGCCTTTCATGTTATTCACCGCCTGGCAGCACGCCCCCACCCATAAACGGGTCTGGGCGCTGGCTGCGCCGATGATTCTGTCCAACCTCTCCGTGCCGCTGGTGGCACTGGTCGACAGTGCCGTCATCGGCCACCTGCCGCATGCGCATCAGCTGGCGTCGGTCGCCGTCGGCGGCAGCCTCTATACGCTGCTGGTATGGGTCATGGGCTTTCTGCGCATGGGCACCACCGGCTTCGCCGCCCAGGCCGCCGGGCGCGAAGATGGCGGCGCGCTGCGCCAGGTGTTGCTGCAAGGGCTACTGCTGGCGCTGGGCTTCGCCCTGCTGTTGAGCCTGGTTGCCCTGCCCCTCAAAGGCTACGCACTGCAGCTGATGCAGCCCTCGGCAGAGCTGGACAGCCTGACCCAGGCCTATTTCCACACCCGCCTGTTCGGCCTGCCGGCGGCCCTGGCGAGCCTGGCGCTGATCGGCTGGTTTCTCGGCACCCAGAATGCCCGCGCGCCCCTGGCCATCCTGCTGACGACGAACCTGATCAACGTCGCGCTGGATCTGTGGTTCGTCATCGGGCTGGAGTGGGGCGTGGCCGGTGCGGCACGCGCCTCGGTCATTGCCGAATGGAGCGGTGTGCTGGTCGGTCTCGCGCTGACCCGAGGTGCACTGTTGCGGTACGCCGGACATCTCGACCGTCGCGCGCTGCGCCTGTGGGCCAGCTGGCGCCCACTGATGTCAGTCAATCGGGACATCTTCCTGCGTTCGCTGGCGCTGCAGCTGGTGTTCTTCCTCGTCACCGTACAGGGGACGCGGCTGGGCGATGCGACGGTGGCGGCCAATGCCTTGCTGCTGAACGGTTTGATGCTCACGGCGCACGCACTGGACGGCTTGGCCCATGCAGTCGAAGCGCTCAGTGGCCATGCCATCGGCGCCCAGAGCCGCACCGAGCTGAGTCGGATCCTGACCGTTGCCGGCGGCTGGTCGCTGCTGGCGAGCCTGGCCTTCGGCCTGTTCTTCCTGCTGGGCGGCGAGCTGTTCATCAGCCTGCAGACCGACATCCCCTCGGTACGCGAGACCGCCACGACCTATCTGCCCTATCTCGCCGCGCTGCCCCTGGTTGCGGTCTGGAGCTATCTGCTCGATGGCTTGTTCATCGGCGCCACCCGCGCGCGGGAAATGCGAAACGCCATGCTGCTAGCCGTCCTGATTTCGTTACCATTGGGCTGGCTGCTGCGTGGCATGGGCAATCACGGATTGTGGTTGGCCTTCCTCGCCTTCATGCTCCTGCGGGGTCTGTGCCTGGGGAGCATCGCCAGACGCCTGCAACGCCAAGGGCAATGGTTCGCTTCGACCCATGCGGCGCCAGCTGTGAACGCCGCAGCGCAACAACCCTAACCAAAGGACCTTCAGAAAATGGCCTATGCCGTCGCCGCCTACCTGCACTTTGTGGCGATCTTCCTGCTGTTCTCCCTGCTGGCGCTCGAGCACCAGCTGTTCCGCCTGCCGCTGAACTTCAAGCGCGCCCGTAGCCTGTTTCGCGTGGATCTGGCCTTCGGTATCGCGGCAGGCCTGGTGCTGCTGACCGGCGCCGCACGAGCGATGCGCTATGGCAAGGGGCTGGACTACTACCTCAATAACAGCTTCTTTCACGCCAAGATCGGCTTGTTTGTCGCTGTCGCGCTGCTGTCGATCTACCCGACCGTGACCTTTCTCAAGTGGCGTCCGGCACTGAAGGCCGGCCAGGTCCCGTCGATCACGCCTTCGGCTGTGCGCTGGGTGAAAACGGTAATTCGCATCGAGCTGCTTGCCCTGCTGCTGATTCCTCTGCTGGCGACGTTTATGGCGCGCGGGCTTGGCGTGATTCCGCAGTAGGCCCGCCATCTTCTGGCCGCTCGGTCAATTCCTGCCTGCGAGGCTGATCTGAGCGTCCGCGTCGGAACAGCGGCGAAATTCTTCGAAAACGATTCCAGACATCGACTGTCGACTCAAGACCGCGGCGCAGCAGTTCATAAGCCCGCATCACCCGACGGAGCCGAGCCGATGACCGAACGCCTGAGCATAACGCCCCTCCCTTTCAATCCCGATTTCGAGCAGGTTCCGGACGATGAGTCCGAGACCATTTCCGGTCTGATCCAGGCGATGCGCGAGATCGCCGAGACGACCTTTGCTGACGGTGGCCATGCCATTCGCAGCGTGCATGCCAAGAGCCACGGTCTGTTGCAGGGCGAAATCGAGGTGCTGCCCGACCTGCCGCCGGAACTGGCCCAAGGCGCTTTTGCCAAGCCAGGGAGGATGCCGGTGGTGATGCGCTACTCGACCAATCCGGGCGACATCCTCGACGACAAGGTTTCGACCCCGCGCGGGCTGGCGATCAAACTCATCGGCGTCGAGGGCGAACGCCTGCCCAACAGCGACGCCGAGGTCACCCAGGATTTCGTCATGGTCAACGCGCCGGCCTTCATGGTGCCGACGCCCAAGGACTTCCTAAAGTCGGTAAAGCTGATCGCCAAGACCACCGACCGCGCGCCCCGCGCCAAGCAGGCGCTGTCTGCTGCCCTGCGCGGTGCCGAGAGCCTGGTGGAAAAAGCCGGAGGGGAAAGCGCAACGCTCAAAGGCATGGGCGGTCATCCCACCACCAGCCTGCTCGGGGAGACGTACTACAGCGTGGTTCCAGTGCTCTACGGCCGCTATTTCGCCAAGCTTTCGCTGGTCCCGGTGTCCCCGGAGCTGAAAGCCTTGACCGACCAGAACGTCGACCTGAAGGACAAGCCGAACGGCTTGCGCGAGGCGATCAACGACCATTTCGCGCAGCACGGTGGCACCTGGGAGCTGCGCGTTCAGCTGGCCACTGACATCGAGAAGATGCCCATCGAGGATGCCAGCGTGGTCTGGCCAGAAGATCTCAGCCCGTATGTCACCGTCGCGCGGATTGAGGTGCAGCCACAATCCGCCTGGAGCGATGCCCGCGCGGCCGTGGTGGATGATCAGATGTCCTTCAGCCCCTGGCACGGCCTCGCGGCACATCGCCCACTCGGCGGCATCATGCGTTCGCGCAAGCCAGCCTACGAGATGTCATCGGAGTTTCGCGCTCGCCACAACGGCTGCCCGATGCAGGAGCCCAAATCACTGGATCAGCTGCCGAGCTGATTGTCCCAGCGCTGAAACGACCACGCCCCGCCAGCGTTGCCGGGGCGTGTTCACATCAGAGCCAAAGTTTCTGGCGTTCGCCTGAGTGATGAATCTCACTGCCGTGAACTTGGCCGCTCAACCGCGAGGTAGCGCCGGCCTGCTGCCACCGACTCGCCAGTCAACTCTGCCCTGGCTCCCGGCTGCATCTGGCGCTATGGTCGGCACACCTCCATCCAGGGACGAATCATGGCCGCCAAACCCAGCAACACCCGTCAGCAGATTCATCTTGCCGTACTCATCGACGCCGACAATGCCCCCGCCGCCATCGTCGAGGGGTTGTTCGAGGAGATTGCGAAATATGGCGTCGCCAGCGTCAAGCGCATCTACGGCGACTGGACCAAGCCCAACCTGGGGAGCTGGAAAAAAGTCCTGCTCGACTACTCGATCCAGCCCATTCAGCAATTTGCCTACACCTCCGGCAAGAACGCCACTGACAGCTCGCTGATCATCGATGCGATGGACTTGCTGTACACACGCCGATTCGACGGATTCTGCCTGGTGTCCAGCGACAGCGATTTCACCCGCCTGGCCGCTCGCCTGCGCGAGGAAGGTCTGACGGTGTACGGCTTTGGCGAACAGAAGACGCCCTCGCCCTTCGTTTCCGCCTGCGACAAGTTCGTCTACACCGAAATCCTTCGCGCCGACGCACCCAAGTCCTCTCAGGAGCCGCCGGGCAACGGCGACAAGACACCTGCTCCGGTGTCTGCAGAGAAGAGCGACGACGACGCCAAGAGCAGCGAAAAGAGCAGCCAGGTCAAAGCGCAGAAGGCTCCGGTGGAGTTCATCGCCAAAGTGCTGAGCGACATTGCCGATGATGAAGATGACTGGGTGCAGCTCGGCGAACTCGGTTCCAACATCAGCAAGCTCCGCCCCGCCTTTGACCCACGCCTGTACGGCTTCAAGAAACTCAGTGACCTGATCAAATCGCATCCCAAGCGCTTCGAACTGGAGGCAAGAGGGACCACCTCGACCGGCGGAAAGGCGCTGTATGCCCGAAATCTCAAGTCGAACAAGTAGCCTCGACTGAGAGAGGCCTGGCATCGCGCAACCAAATCGGCGTGCGGCACCGAACCCTCACCCATCGAACCCTTCTAAGCAAGCATCGACTTCAAGGAGGTTTCCATGACCAAGGCACTGCTCACTACCCTAGGTTTAGCCCTTTGCGCCCCTGTTGCGTTTGCCCAGACACCCAAGCCCGAGGTGATAACTCACCTCAACGGGATGGATATCGAGGTCAGCGCCATGGGCGTGCCGACCTCGACCACCGAGGCGGGCGGTGAGCTGGTGGGGATTCGGGCGGTCAAGGTGATGAACAACACGGGCGACACCGTGACCTGCGAATTTCATGTGCCGGACGATGCGCGGGCGGATACCTCCGCCCCGCCCGTTTTCACCGTGAGCCCGAACACCCAGCGCGTTGAGCGGGTGCCGGGCGAATACTCCCCCGACCAGCCCTTTGCCGAACTGACCTGCCGCGGCGCCGCGCAAAGCATCGGCACGCCAACGGTCGAACAGACCAGCGAGCCGGAAGCCCAGCCGGCTGCCGGCACCCCGCTCGAAACCGAGGCTTCACCAGCGCCCGCCAGCGAAACGCCAGCCGACTCAACGCGGTCTCGCGAAGGCGCGAGCCGCGATCGTTGATCCGGATCGATCGGATGATGCGCCCGAAAACTTCGGGCGCATCGGCTGCCGCACAGTGACCGTGAATCTCGGCTTCAGGCGGACGGCAACCAGAGACTACGGCGTTGCTAGCGCCGCTCTTCGCGGATGAAGGGAATGCCCAGCGCGCCCGGCTGATTGCCGCTGACCTGCTTGCCGCTGGCCACCCAGATCATCACCGCCAGGGTTACGGCGTAGGGCGTCATCAGCACGAAGTACTGCGGCAGGCGCACGCCAGCGGCGGCCAGCTGCGGGATTAGCGCCTCGATGCAGCCGAACAGCAACGCACCGGCCAGCGCCTTCCACGGCGACCAGCGCGCGAAGATCACCAGCGCCACGGCGATCCAG
>Ga0207893_1000122_pt1 | contig 56459 bp, 51 predicted proteins | sample MalvirmetaMSP121_FD_184233 | JGI IMG/M metagenome (GOLD analysis project Ga0207893, IMG submission 184233) | Marine viral communities from the Deep Pacific Ocean - MSP-121 (SPAdes) | ecosystem: Environmental > Aquatic > Marine > Oceanic | place: Pacific Ocean | collected 2001-06-02 | reverse complement strand
TCCAGCAGCGCCCAGTGTCGATCTGAAAGGTCGTGTCGGTGTTGCAATGACATACGCAACGCTCGCTTTTTCATGGGCTTGGTGCATAGTATTGCAAATCCACTTCAACTTGTGACGACACTGCCTAGGGCGGCAGCTTACTAAAATCACTTTATTGAACGGGGCTTGGCGCACGGGAACCGATCAGTCCGTCACCACGATAAGGGGTTTAGTGGCCGCCCCCAGGAGCAAGAAATGCCTCGCTACGTTGCATTTTTACGCGGCGTCAGCCCCATGAATCTCAAGATGGCCGATCTCAAAGCATGCTTCGAGAAGATGGGCTTTACGGATGTCAGAACAGTTCTGTCCAGCGGGAACGTGGTTTTTACGGCGGATTGTGCAGGCGTCAAAAAGTCGGAAGCCGATCTGACCCTGGCGATTGAAGATCGACATGCACCCCCGAAACAGAAACTGCTCGTAGTCTTTGCCGCCGTGCCCGCTCCTGAGCCCCAGCACCGCCTGATACCAGCGGCTGCTGGATTCAACGTCATTTACGGCAATAAGAGGCTGTGGCTTCATGGGATGCCCAACGGTTGAACAAAACGATCGTCTCCGGTTCGCGAACCGGGCGGCCATGGCCCGGATAGTCCGGCGATGCGCTGCCATTTTCCATCCGCTGACGGCGGCACCGCCCTTTCACGCGGATGATTCTTTCCACAAGGACGCGGCCTCGCGCGCAATCAGATCCGGATATTCCTCGGGAAAGAACAGCTTGCCTTCGGGGATGCGGAGCACGCCGCGTGAGCGCGGGAACAGGCCGTCCAGATAGGCTGGGCTTTTCAGCGAGAAAATAGGATCGGCCTCGCCCCAGACGATGCTGACCGGTATGTCGCAGCGCCTTAGAACAGCTTCCAGGCCCGCGAGCGCGTTGCGCTCAAGGGCGACGGCGTAGCCATTGGTCAGCGCCTCGCGTGCGGGCGTCGCCACCAGCGGCGCCAGATAGCCCTCGATGGTCTCATCCGCAAGTTCGCCCGGCCGGGTGTAGCAGAGCCCGCCGAGCCCTTGCGGCGAACGCGCCAGCGCCTTGTCCGCAAGCCAGGGCTTCAGCCATTGCTCGGCGTAAAGCCCGCGCTGCGCAAGCTCGATGACCGGTGCCAGCGCCGGCGGTGGACAGTCGGGTTCGGTATCGCAATTGGTCAACAGCAGGCTGCGCACGCGCGTCGGATTGGCCGCCAGAAACAGCTGTGCCACGGCGCCGCCGCTGTCGCTCGCGACGAGATCGACCGTTCCGACACCCAGGCGGTCCAGCAACGCCACGAGCATCGCGGCCTGGGCGGCGGGCGCGAGGCTCTGCCCCTGGACCACTTCGGTATAGCCGAGCCCGAGAAAATCCGCGGCGATGCAGCGGCGCCGGCTGCGCAGCCGATCGATTGCGCCGCGCCATTGATAGCTGTTCAGCGGAAACCCGTGCAGGAACAGGGCCGCAGGCCCGGAACCTTCGTCCACGTAGGCGATGCGTCCGAACGCGGTCGAGACCAGACGCCGCGCTGCGCGGAACGCCGGCACGCTATCGCCGAAAGGCCGGCTTTCGGATTGTCCGTACAGCGGCGCGGAAACCAGCGCCGCTGCTCCCACACTCAGAGAGGCATTCAAAAACTGTCGTCTGTCCACGGCGCTTCCTTTTCGGTGACGGGAGGGCGTGTTTGTATCGCGGCGTGGGTCACTCCATCCATGACCCCGCAGGTCATGCGCGGGCGCGCTCCAACACGCGCAGGCCTTCTTCCTTGGTGACCCTCGGCTGTACGCCGCCAAAAACACGGACGGCGTTGCGCTGCTGAAAGCGCGTGCAGTTAGCAGTTAGGGTCAGATACCGTCTTGATACGAGCTCTTGTTCCTTAGCATTTTCGGCAATGCGTGGAACATGACCCGCTGCGAATCGAGTTCTCAGGCGCGACGTCTTGCTATACCGAGGGTCGCCGCCACACGCGCCCCGTCAACACGCCCCACAGCAGCGCGCCGCTGGCGAGGCCGACAAGCAGGCGAATCGGAAAGCCGTATTGATCGACCGGTGAGATGAACCCTTCGATCAGACCGGCCAGCCCCAGAAACGGGACCACCACGGCCAGCAGACACGCGGCGTCGGCAACGGCCTCGCGCAGCGCTTCGGCCCGCGTGCGCAGGCCCGGCCGTGCCAGGGCGGCGCCGAGCGAAACGCCGGCGGCGGCGGCGATCAGGATCACCGACAGCTCGACCACGCCGTGCGCGAACATGAAGCGGAACAGGCGCAGGCCGAGGCCGTGCTGGTGGGTGAAGGCAAGCACGCCGCCGATCATGGCGCCATTGAGCACCAGGATGTAGAGCGTGCCGATGCCGTAGAGCGTGCCCAGCACGAAGGCCGACAGGGCGACGGTGACATTGTTGGCGATGATGCCGAACGACATCACCGAAGACGGCGTGACATTGAGGATGCCATCGGTCCACAACTGGCCGCGCTGCACGCCGTCGATCAGTTGTTCGGACGCGAACAGGGCGGCGAGTTCGGGAAAATGGCTGACCAGACTCCAGCCGACGATGGCCATACCAAAGAAGATCAGGCTCATGACCATGAGCGTGGGCCGCAGCCTGAAATAGACGGCGGGAACCTCGTCCCGGTACAGACGCGACAGCCGCTCACGCCAGGGTTCGAAGTCGTCGTCCACGCGCATGTGCAGCTGTCGCAACTGTGATTCCAGGCGCGCGGTGACCTCGGTTCCGGGCAGTTCGCGGCGTGCGATGGCAAGGTCGTGTGCAGTACGTCGGTAGTCGTCGATACAGGCGGTTGCGGTGGCAAGGTCCAGCTGTTTCGGCATGGGCGCAGCAAGGCTGCGATCGACTCGCGCCCAGTCCGGCCGGCGCTGGGCGATCCAGCGGCGCAGGACGGCCGGCGTCATACCGCGCCCGTTCGCAGGGCGGTCTGCAAGTGCTCGCGGATCGCGGCGGCGTCCGCGGGAATCGGCAGGCCGATCTGGCTCAGCAGTTTCGAACCCAGCGCGGCACGCGCGTCGGGTACCAGTTCGTCCCAGCGTTGCAGCACTTCTTCGATCAGCAATGCCGTCCTTGGCGGCAGCCCTTCGTCCGCCAGCACGGTATCGCTCATGCGAAGCCGCTGCCGGCTGGCGTAGACCACGAGGCTGCCACTGACAATGTCGCCGAGCCGGGTCTGGCGGCGCGTGGCGAACATCAGCACCAGGCCGAGCGCGTAGCAGACCGGCAGGCTGTCGATCAGACGAAACAGATTGCGCAGCACGATCGCGCCGGGACCGGGCGCGCCACCATCGTTGCGCACCACGATCAGGCCGGCGATGCGTTTGCCGGGACTGACACCTCGGCGCAGCAGTTCGAGCACCGGGTGATAGCCGAGATAGATCACGGCGGCCGGAGCAAAGAAGCCGATCGCGCCGAGTTCGACGCCCGGCATGCCGCGGATGCCGGCGGCGAGCAACAGCCAGAACGCGGCGCCCAGCGCGCGTATCGACCAGTCGATCGAAAACGCGTAGGCACGCGCGCCGACACCGGCCAGCTCCATCGACAGATCGACGCTGTCGACGGTGCTGACGGCGAGTTGTTCGTCGGCGAAATTCATCGGAGCCTCAAGCATAACCACTTGAGCGTGCCGGAAGCGATCAGTCCACCCGCACCTTGTCCAGTCCCTTGCCACGCTTCCACATGTAGCCGACGCTGGCCAGCGTCAGCGCGGCACCGACCAGCACGCCGGGCACGGCCCCGAGGAAGCGCACCATGGCGCTGGAGGTGAAGGCGCCGAGTTCATTGGACGCGGACACGAAGATGCTGGAGACCGACAGCACCCGTCCACGGACGTGATCGGGCGGCAGTGCCTGCAGGATGGTCTGCCGGATGACGACGCTGACAGCGTCGAAAATGCCGGTCAGGAACAGCGCCAGTACCGACAGCCAGAACAGCTTGGACAACGCGAACACCAGCGTCGCCATGCCGAAGCCGACCACCGCCAGCAGCAGGTTGCGCCAGGGCCGGTGCGTCGGCGTGAAGGCGGTGCAGATCAGCATCGTCAGCATCGCGCCCACGGCCGGCGCGGCGCGCAGAATGCCGAGGCCCTGCGGACCGACGTGAAGTATGTCGATCGAGAACACCGGCAGAATTGCGATCACGCCACCGCAGAGCACCGCGACCATGTCCAGCGTGATCGCGTACAGGATCAGCGGCGAACGCCACACGAAACCCAGACCTTCGCCCAGACTTTTCCAGACCGACTCGCGCTTCGGAATTTCGCGCGGCGGATGCGCGGACATGCGCAGCGTCGCCAGCAGCGACAGCACCATCATCGCCACCACGATCAGCAAGGTGCCGTTGACCTCGAAGCCGGCGATCAGGAAACCGGCCAGCGCCGGGCCGGTGATCGCGCCACCCTGCCAGAAGGTGCTGCTCCAGGCCGAGGCATTGGAATAGATTTCGCGCGGTACCAGTTCCGCGCGCAGCGAGGACATCGCCGGCGAATAGAAGGCGCGGGCAAAGCCCATCGCCGCCATGGTGGCGTAGATCAACGTCAGTTCGGTGGCATCCGCGATGCTGCTGTCGCTGCGCGAGGACCACATGATCCAGGCCAGCACCACCGAGCCCAGCAGCATCACCCCCTGCGCCATCGCCATCAGCCGGCGCTTGTCGCGACGGTCCGCGACATGCCCGCCGAACAGCGCCACGGCCATGAACGGAATCACCTGCGCCAGCCCCACCAAACCCAGCATCAAGGCATTGCCGGTGATGCGGTAAAGCTCATAGCCGATCGTGACTTCCTGGATCAGGCGGCCGCAGGTCAGCAGCACATTGGCCAGAATCAGGTTGCGGAACTCGGGATAGCGCAGCGCCGCGAAGGCGTCCTTGCGCGGCGGCGCGGCGTTCGGTGTGGAATCGGGGGGCATGAGCGGGCGCGATTTTCGCAGATTCGCCCGATCAATGCGGGCCTGCGACGTTTGCCGCCAGCCACAGGCGCGGCGATCATGCCGTCCCCCGCCGTGGACCGATGCCGACCAAGCCGATGCGCGTGCTGCTGATCGAAGACGACCGCATGATCGCCGAAGGCGTGCGCACTGCGCTGCGCCAGGAGGGCTATGCCGTGGACTGGCTGGCCGATGGCGGGGACGCGGACACCAGTCTGCGCGTCACCCGTTTCGACTGCATTCTGCTGGACCTTGGCCTGCCGCGCATGGACGGCCTGCGGATTCTGCGTGCACTGCGTGGCCGCGGCGACGACACGCCGGTGCTGATCCTGACGGCGCGGGATGCGGTGCCGGAACGCGTCGCCGGGCTGGACGCCGGCGCCGACGACTATCTGGTCAAACCCTTCGATCTCGACGAGCTGTCGGCGCGGCTGCGCTCCCTGCTGCGGCGTGGCGCCGGCCGGGCCGAACCGGTGATCGAACATCGTGGCATCCGCATGGATCCGGCCACGCGCGAAGTGCGCGTCCAGGATCGGCCGGTGCGGCTGTCGGCACGCGAGTACGCGGTGCTCGAAGCGCTGTTGCGGCGCCCCGGCGCGGTGCTGTCACGGGCGCAGCTCGAAGAACATTTGTACGGCTGGGGCGAGGAAGTCGAAAGCAATGCCGTGGAGGTCTACATCCACGGCCTTCGGCGCAAGCTCGGCAGCGACAGCATCCGCACGCTGCGTGGCGTCGGCTACAGCCTGCCGGCATGATGCGTTCGATCCGCGCCCGTCTTTTCGCCGGCCTGCTGCTGATGTTCGTGGCCGTGGCCGCGCTGGTCGGGCTGCTGACCTATCAGCGCATCCTCGAAGAAACCTCGGAGCTGTTCGACTACCAATTGCGCCAGATGGCGCTGTCGCTGCGTGACCAGGGTTCGGTGGCACCGCGGCTGCAACTCGGCGCCGAGGACAGCAATTCCGATTTCGTGATCCAGATCTGGGATCTGTTCGGCACGCGCATCTACCTCTCGCGGCCCGGTCTGCCGCCGATCAATCAGGCGATCCTCGGCTATTCGGACCTGAATCTTCAGGGCGAGCGCTGGCGCGTGTTCGGCCTGCAGACCCTGGGTCGCGTGATCCAGGTGGCGCAACCCTGGCAGGTGCGCCAGCACCTGGCGGGCCGCGCCGCCCTGCGCGCGATGATTCCGTTGCTGCTGTTTCCGCCGCTGATGGCACTGGCCATCTGGTGGATCGTGACGCGTGCGCTGGCGCCCTTGCGGCGCGCCGCCGACGAAGTTCAGAAACTGGACGCAGGCACTCTTGAAGCCGTGACCACGCACGGCATGCCCACGGAAGTCGCGCCGCTGGTACTCGAACTCAATCGACTGCTCGCGCGTCTGTCGCAGGCCATCGAGATACAACGTAGTTTCGTGGCCGATGCCGCGCACGAACTGCGCACACCGCTCACGGCGGTGCGTCTGCAATTGCAGTTGCTGGCACGCGCACCGGACGAGGCGGCACGCCAGGAAGCGTTGGCACGCTTGGGCGAAGCGGTGGATCGCGCCGGGCATCTGATCGCGCAGTTGCTGACGCTGGCGCGCAGCGAGCCGGGCAGCGCGAATCCGACCCTTGCGCGACTGCGATTCGACGAAGTGGTGCGCGCCGGCGTCGCGGACGCCGCCGCCTATGCGCAGTCACGCGGCTCCGAACTGAGTCTGGAGGCCGCGGACGCACCCGTCACCATCGAAGGCGAGGCCGAATCGCTGCGGGTATTGGTTCGCAATCTCTGCGACAACGCGCTGCGCTATTCACCGCCCGGCGGCACGGTGCGGCTGCAACTGGAATCGTTCGGCAAAGCGGTGCGTCTGACCGTGGACGACAGCGGGCCGGGCATCCCGGCGCAGGAACGCGAACGCGTGTTCGACCGCTTCCACCGCCGCAGCGGCTCGACCGAAGGCGGCAGCGGCCTGGGGCTGGCGATCGTCAAGGCGATCGCTGAACGCCACGGTGCGATGCTGGAGCTGGGCGATTCACCGTTGGGCGGTCTGCGGGTGATGCTGGAGTTCAGGAACACGGCCGGGTGATCGCGCACAGAGTCTAGTGGCCCGGAAATTCACATCAATATTCGAGCTGTCATCCCCGCGTAGGCAGGGGTCCAGTGCCCGGAAAAATCACCGAAGTCTCAAGCCTCTGGATTGCCGCCTTCGCGGGAATGACGTTGGAAGAATCAGGTCGATTACATTCAGAACTCAACCCTAGTTCAACACCTTGTAACCGCGTCCACGCAGACAGTTCTTGACCACCTGATCCTTTTCGCGCTCGCCGCCGGCCGCGCCGCGCGCACCACCGGCCACGGCGCCGACGCCGGCGCCCTTGGCCACGGTTGAACTGTCACCGACGATGGCGCCGAAGATCGCGCCGAGTAGCCCTCCGGCCGCGGCGCTCTTGCCGGCTTGCTCGCCGGTGTTGACCTGGCTCGCATAGGTTTCGCACTGCGCCAGATCCTGGTCGTAGCGGCTCATGTCCACGCCCTGAGTGTCGACGATCGGCCCTTTGCTGGCGCAGGCGCCGAGCACCAGTGCGAGGGCGGCGACGAGCGCGGTCTGCTTGATTGATGGTTTCATGTCGGGATCTCCCGCGTTGTCCGGAATCTCAGAGTGATGCCGAATGGCCGGGTTCGTCCAGCGACTCGGCATAGCGCCGCGCCGCTAGCGAGAACATCAGCCCACTGAGCCCATTGGCGAGAATCGACACGCCAATCAGCATACCGACCGCCCATTCGCTGCTCTGCGGGTACTGCGAACCGATCAGCAGGCCCAGCACCACGCTGAGCAAGGCATCCAGCAGCAGCCAGCTGGCGCCGCGCAGATGGCGCAGTCGCAGATAGGCGGCCACCCGGAAGATCGCCGCAGCGATCAGCATCACGGCGAACAACAGCGTCAGTGACATCAGCCCGGCTTTCGGATGCAGCAGCAGATAGGTGCCGACCAGTCCGTACAGCACCGCGACCAGCGCATGCCAGATCCGGCTGCCGAGGCGTTGCGGCTCGAAAGTGATCACGAAGTGCGCGAACGCGGCCAGCACCAGCAGCCAGCCGATCAGCAAGGTGGTCGCCAGTCCGGCGACCATGGGCAGGGCGACCGCCACGGCGCCGATCGCGATCAGGCCGATCGAAATCACCAACCAGCCGCGGCTGCGACGCTTGAGCGCGTCCGCAGGCTTGAGGCTGCGCTTGTCATCCGCTTGCATGTGGGGCTCCGCAGAATTCGGCGCTCAGCGTACTCCACGACAGGTGAATCAAGGCTTGCTTAGCCGCTTTCTGCGCTCAATCCGCGCGCACCGCGCGCAGGAAATCCTCCAGACGACGGCCTTCGCGATCCTCGAACCGCGCCTCGCCGACATCCGCCTGCTGCATGCGGTCCAGGCGAAAATTGCGGAAGTCCTTGCGCAGCTCACACCAGGCACCGGCGCACCAGACCTGGCCCCAGAAGAACAAACCCACCGGATGGATGCGGCGTTCGGTAGTGCGGCCGACCTCGTCGCGATAGCGCAATGACACCACGCGCCGCTCGGCGATGGCGGCACGCAAACGGTCGATCATGGCGTCGTGGCCCTGCTCGCCGAAGCGCGGTGCGAACAGCGGTGAACGCTCCATCGCGATGCGCTTGTCGGTGGGCATGGCCTGCGCGATCTTGGCCAAGGCCAGTTCTGCGGCCCGCGCCAACTGCGGACCGGCCCAGCTCTGCGCCAGCCTGGCACCGAGCGCCAGCGCCTCGAGTTCGATCGCGTCGAAACTCAGCGGCGGCAGTTCATAGTCATGACGCAGGCGATAGCCGACGCCGGCCTCACCCTCGATCGGTACACCAGCCAGCGACAGATCGCGAATGTCCCGATAGATCGTGCGTATCGACACCTCCAGACGCTCGGCCAGCTGCGCGGCCGTGGTCAGACGCCGACCGCGCAGGTACTGAACGAGCTGGAACAGCCGGTCGGCGCGACGCATCGTCTGGCTAGGCCACCTTCTTCGGATCGAACAGGGGGTTCTGAATGATCGACAGCCGATTGCCATAGGGATCGAGCACACTGGCAACGCGCACGCCCTCGCCAACCTCCCGAACCGGATCGAGATCGCTCGCCCCCAAGGACAGCAGGCGCGCGTACTCGGCGTCTGCGTCGTCCACGCCCCAATAGACTTCGGCACCGTCGACGCCAGGCTTGCGGTCAGGGATCAGGCCCAGTTCGAAACCGCCGATCTCGAAACCGACGTAATAGGGCTCGTCGTAGTACGGCGCCACGCCGAAGACGCGGCCGTACCAGTCCTTGCTGGCAGCGAGATCGGGGGTCGGATAAATCGCGGTGCGCAGTCCCATCATCATGGCTTTGCTCCTCTGTTGCGGGCTATCGAGGCGGAGTCGAGTGCGCATCTTCGCTCGCCCACCCTGACACAGAATGTCAGCAGACCGCTCGGCCGCGTTTACGGCGCCTGCGCTTACAATGCGCGGCAATGAATCCCCCGTTTCACATCAGCGCCGAACACGAGACGCCGCACGGCACGCATTGCCTCGCACAATGGCGCTTCGGCGCCGCTGAGGCACCTCCGGCACAGGCGATCGCGATTCCGCTGCGGGTGCTGTCCGGGCCCGACACACAAACCTGGTTGAGCGAAACGCCGGTGCGGCGTCGCCGTATCGCGGGCGTCGAGTGCGTGGACAACGGCGAAGTGCTGCTGGCACGCCTGCATCTGGACGACCCGGCCGACGGCGACTGGCAGGCGCTGGCCGCCAAGGCCTATCGACACATCGCGAGGTTCCAGGCCGCCAGCGACTATCCGGCGCTGCTGCGCGTGTGGAACTTCATGGCCGGAATCACGGACGGCGAGGGCGACCACGAACGCTACCGACGTTTCGCGCTGGGCCGCTATGAAGCCTGGGAACTGGCGCGGGGCGTCGAGGCGCGTCTGCCGGCGGCGACCGCCATCGGCACGCATGCGCGCGGCCTGCAATTGGTGTGGCTGGCGGCACGCCAAGGCGGAATCCAGATCGAGAATCCGCGCCAGACCAGCGCCTTTCGCTATCCGCGCGAATACGGCCCGCGCAGCCCGAGCTTCTCGCGCGCGACGCTGCACCACCGCCGTGGCGGCGATCACTTGTACGTGTCCGGTACCGCCAGCATCGTCGGACACCGTAGCCTGCATGCCGGCGATGTGCTGGAACAGCTCGACGAAATCCACCGCAATCTGTCCGTACTGGCGGCCGAAGCCGGGCGTCGTGCCGGGCATGCGCAGGCGATGGTTGCCCAGGCCTTGACGGTTTATGTGCGTCACGCGCGCGACGCGGCCCGTGTTGCGCAGCGTGTCCGCGAGCGGTTCGGAACGGCCGTTCCGCTGTGGGTGCTGGAGGGCGATGTCTGTCGCCGCGAGCTGCTGGTGGAGATCGAGGCGCTGTACGGCACTGCATCCGCAGAGGCTGCTGCTGCGTAATGACGGGTGAGGCGGACGGAACCCGTCCGTGCTGAACAGGCCCTTCTCCCGCAGGACCTCACCAGGAGTACGACATGAACAAGATCCATTCCCTACGCAAACCTTTCGCCGTAATCGGCCTCGCCCTGGCAATGTGCGCCGGCCCGGCTGTGGCGGCGGTGTATGACGCCGACCTGCCGAACAACGACCTGCAGATTTCCGAGCAGGTGAAGCACAGCTTGCTGCAGGACGCCAAGATCGTGCCGACCCTGCCGATCGAGGTGAAGACCTATCGCGGCGAAGTGATCCTGTCGGGCGAGGTCGAATCCGTGCCGATGGTCTATCGCAGCGTGGAGCTCGCCCGCAAGATTCAGGGCGTGCGCAAAGTCAATGTCGACGCGCTGTACGTGGACTGAGACGCAGGCCGGGTGCACCGCCCGCCACCGCTGTCAGGTGGCGGTGCGGACCCGTTTCACGGCATTGAGCCAGCCGGTGTAGTTGGCGTCCGCCTTGTCCGGCGACTGCGACGGCTCGAAACGTCGCTCGACCTTCCAGAGCTGGGCGATTTCATCGAGCGATTCGTAGACCCCAACGTGCAGACCCGCCAGAAACGCGGCGCCGAGCGCAGTGGTTTCAACCACTTCGGGGCGTTCGACCGGAATCTTCAGCGTGTCCGTCAGGAACTGCGTCAGCCAGTCATTGACCACCATGCCACCGTCCACGCGCAGTTCGTGCGGCGGCTTGGCGTCCTTGCCCATGGCTTCGATCAGGTCGCGTGTCTGATAACAGACCGATTCCAGTGCCGCGCGCGCGATGTGTGCAAAGCCGGTATCGCGCGTCAGTCCGAAGATCGCGCCACGCGCTTCCGGGTCCCAGTACGGCGCGCCGAGCCCGGTGAAGGCCGGCACCAGATAGACACCGCGATTGTCCGGTAGCGACTTGGCGAGATCCTCGGTGTCGGCGGCGTGTTCGATCAGCTTCACCGCGTCGCGCAGCCACTGCACCGCGGCGCCAGCGATGAAAATGCTGCCTTCCAGGGCGTAAGTGACCTCGCCCTTGAGTCGATACGCCGTGGTGGTCAGCAGGCGGTGCTCGGAACGCACGAAGTCCTTGCCGAGATTGAGCACCATGAAGCAGCCGGTGCCATAGGTGGACTTGATCATGCCGGGTTCGAAACAGGCCTGACCGATGGTCGCGGCCTGCTGGTCGCCAGCGACGCCGCCGACCACCAGCGGCTCACCGAGAATGTCGGCATCCATGCGGCAGAACTCGGTCGCGCTGTCGAGCACCTCCGGCAACAGCGCGCGCGGCACGCCGAAGAACTCCAGCAAGTCGTCGTCCCAGTCCTGCGTGCGCACATTGAACAGCATCGTGCGGCAGGCGTTGGTGGCGTCGGTGACGTGGCGTTCGCCGCCGGTCATGTTCCAGATCAGCCAGCAATCGATGGTGCCGAAGGCCAGTTCGCCGCGTTCGGCACGTTCACGCGCACCATCCACGTTGTCGAGTATCCAGCCGACTTTCGTGGCCGAGAAGTACGGATCCAGCAGCAGACCGCTGCGGTCGGCGATCCAGGCATCGCGCTCATCCGACTTGCGCTGCTTGCACCACTCGAAGGTGCGCCTGTCCTGCCAGACGATGGCGGGGTAGATCGGCTTGCCGGTCTTGCGATCCCAGACCACGGTGGTTTCGCGCTGGTTGGTGATGCCGCAGGCAGCGATGTCGCCGACCTTGAGCCCGGCATCATCGAGTGCGCCGCGCATACATTCCACGGTGTCGCGCCAGATCTGCTCGGGATCGTGCTCGACCCAGCCGGAATCGGGATAGGACTGTTCCAGTTCACGCTGTGCCGTGCCCAGCTTGCGGCCCTCGCGGTCGAATACGATGGCGCGAGTACTGGTAGTGCCCTGGTCGATCGAAAGTATCGCGGTCACGTTGATGTCCTCCTCCGTAGTGCCGGGACAGTGTGCCCGGTCCTGTGTCTGCAGCGTCGAGTTGATGCGGATCGAACTCGCAATCCAAGCCGGCTCGAAACCTGATTCGAAGTGTTCGCGGCTGATCGCGCAAGTCCGCGCCCTGTTCGAATAGAATAAGGCACTGTTTTTATTGTCGATCCCAGCGACGGCACCGATTCAGGAAATGATACGGCCAGTTCGCCGCAGGCGAAGCCGTCAGAATGGGCCGATCCGGCCGGATACGGGGGAGAGTCGATCGATGCTGATTCGTTGGCGGGGGCGTGATCTGCACGTGCACGAGTGGTCGCCGGGCGACCCCGTGGCCGTGGTGCAGATCGTCCACGGCATGTCCGAGCACGGCGCGCGCTACGCCAGCCTCGCCAACACGCTCGCCGCCGCCGGCTTTGCCGTCTATGCACAGGATTTGCCGGGCCACGGCGAGTGCATCGCCGAGGGCGATGCGCGCGGGCATTTTGCCGATCGCCAGGGCTGGCACTTCGCGCTGGCCAGCGTCGAGGCGGTCAAGGATCGCCTGCGTCAGCAGCATCCCAGCCTGCCGCTGTTCATGCTCGGCCATAGCATGGGCAGCTTCCTGGTGCAGCACCTGTTGCTCGACCAAAGCCGCGACCTCGCCGGCGTGGTGCTGTCGGCGACCACCGGCAGCCTGGGTCCGCTGCGTGCCATCGGCCTGGCGCTGCTGCGCACCGAGGTCGCGATCAAGGGGCCGCGCCATCCCAGCGCACTCGGTGAGGCGCTGACGTTTGGCGCTTTCAATCGCCGCTTCCGGCCGAACCGCACGGCCTTCGACTGGCTGTCGCGGGACCCCGAAGAGGTCGATCGCTATATCGCCGATCCGGCCTGCGGGTTTCGCGTGACTGCCGCGTTGTGGGCGGACCTGTTGGCGGCCTGCTCATCGCTGAATTCGCCACGCCGCCTGCGGCCGGTGGACCCGAATCTGCCATTGCTGCTGATGGGCGGCGGCGCCGATCCGGTATCCCAGGGCGCCAGCGGTCCGCGGCGTCTGGCAGGCGCTTATCGCAAGGCCGGCGTGCAGGATGTGACGGTGCGCATCTATCCCGGCGCCCGCCACGAGCTGCTGCACGAAACCAATCGCGAACAGGTGGAGGCCAACCTTCTGGCCTGGCTGCGCACTCACCTGCGCGGCCGCGGCTGACAGCCGAATCGGGATCGTGGCCAAGAACATGCGGTGGCGAAAAGATAGAGCCGTCTCGGACCATTCCTCCAAGGTGCTGCACATCTGAGAGTGCCGCCATACACAGGCGGCGATGCGGAAGCAGAGCTGAAGAACCAGTGGACGGGCCGGCGCTGAGTGCCCGGAGAACGATTCGATCCCCGGCGGCTATGGCGCTGGTCTGTGGACGCCATCCGGCGCGCCGCCGAACAGCGAGTCGAGCAGCTGCGCGAGTTCGTCGACGTGCAGCGGCTTGGTCAGATGTGCGCAGAAGCCGGCAGCCGCACTGTCCTCGCGATCCTGGTCCTGCCCGTAACCGGTGGCAGCTACCAGCCTCGGCGGGCGTTCGACCTGCGCCGTGATGTGTCGGGCGACTTCCAGACCGCTCATGCCGGGCAGGCCGATATCAAGAATGACCAGATCGGGGGCGGCGGTGTTGACGGCCTCGAGCGCAGCGGGCCCATCGTAGGCCACGTTGGTGCGGTAACCCATACGCTCTAGCAGCAATGCCATCGTTTTCGCCGCATCGCGATTGTCGTCGACCACCAGGACGCTGCGCTGCGCGGCTGCCCCAGGGCGCTTGTGCGATACTGGGGCCGTCCCGGACGGCCGCTCGGTCCTGGGTAGCCGCACGATGAATTCGCTGCCCTTGCCGGGGTGCCCGGAACTGTAGGCAGCGACGTCTCCACCGTGCAGCGCCACCAGTTGCTGCACCAGGCTCAGCCCGAGTCCCAGTCCGCCCTGGCTGCGCGCCATGTCCTGTTCGCCTTGCACGAACAGGTCGAACAGCTGCGGCAGCAGCTTCGGCGGAATCCCGATGCCGTTGTCGCTGACGGACAGCTCCGCGTTCGAGCCGGCTTCGCGCAGGCTCACGGCGATGCGCCCACCCGGCGGCGTGTACTTGGCCGCGTTGGTGAGCAGGTTGCCGATGATCTGCGCGATGCGCGTACGGTCACCCCGGATCCAGAGCTCGGGGCCTTCGACATCCACATCGAGCGTATGTGAATTACCGCGGATCAGCGGCTCGGAGGCCTCGATCGCTTCCCGGACCGCTTCGCGCAAATCGAGCGGTGCCGAATCGAGCCGGACCTTGCCGCTGGTGATACGGCCCACGTCGAGCAGATCGTCGATCAGTCGGCGCATCTGATCGACCTGCCGCGCGATCACGTCCCGCGTCATGCGCAGGGTTGCCGATTCGATGGACTCCATCTCCATGATCGCCAGTGCGCTGACGATCGGCGCCAGCGGATTGCGCAGCTCGTGGCCGAGCATCGCGAGGAAGGTCGTGACCCGGCGCCCTTCCTCTTCGAGCACGCTGATTCTGCGCCGCTCCGTGAGATCGCGCGTGACCTTGGCGAAACCGATGTGCCGACCGCTGTGGTCGTACACCGTGGTGATCACCACGCTGGCCCAGAAGCGCGTGCCGTCCTTGCGCACGCGCCAGCCTTCGTCCTCGAAACGCCCGTCCGCCAGCGCGCGGCGCAACTCCTCGGCCGGCCAGCCGCTTTCGGCCACGTCGCGCGGATAGAACACCGAAAAATGCTGGCCGATGATTTCCTCGGCCTCGTAGCCCTTGTTCAGCCTGGCGCCGGTGTTCCAGCTGGAGACGATACCGTGCGGATCGAGCATGAAGATGGCGTAGTCCTTGACCCCTTCCACCATCAGCCGGAAGCGCTCTTCGCTCGTGCGCAGCAGCTCCTCCTGCTGCCGCCGTTCGCTCAGGTCCCGCGTGATCTTCGAATAGCCGCGCAGCGCGCCGTCGGCATCGATCAGTCTCGTGAGCACGATGTTCGCCCAGAAGCGCGTGCCGTCCTTGCGCAGCCGCCAACCCTCGTCCTCGAAGCGCCCCTGTGCACGTGCCGCATCAAGCTCGCGTTGCGGCCAGTCGACATCCAGCAGATCGGACGGATAGAACATCGAGAAGTGCCTGCCGATGACCTCGGCCGCCTCGTAGCCTTTCATCAGCCGGGCACCCGCGTTCCAGCTCAGGACGCGGCCCTCTGGGTCCAGCAGGAAAATCGCATAGTCGAGCACCGAATCGACCATCAGACGATAGTCCGCGTCGCCGACCGGCCGAACCGTGGGTGCTTCGGCCGGCATCGGCATGCTCCCTTCTTCCGAGCCGGCATTTTTCATGGCACAGCGTCCTTGGAAACCTGGCGTATGGTCGACCGAGTGTAGGCCAGACCTCGGGCGTGCCGATAGCGGCCGACGGCCGCGTCGGGGACGGACCGGCTGGCCTCATCCGGCGGCACGCGCCCGTGCGATGGCGGCGCGGACCTGTCGCGGACTGGTGCCGCCGATGTGGTCGCGAGCAGCGACGGAGCCTTCCACCGTCAGCACCGCGTACACGTCCTCGCCGATCAGGGCCGAAAAGCCGCGCAGGGTTTCGATCGATAGTTCCGAGAGATCGCAGCCCTGTTCCACGGCGTGCCCCACGGCGGCGCCGACCACATGATGCGCGTCGCGGAAGGCCAGCCCCTTGCGCACCAGATAGTCGGCCAGATCGGTGGCGGTGGAATAGCCCTTGAACGCGGCTTCGCGACAGGTTTCGCGGTTCACGCTGATGTGCGGAAACATGTCCGCATACAGGCGCACGCAGGCGGACACGGTGTCGATCGCGTCAAACAGCGGCTCCTTGTCTTCTTGGTTGTCGCGGTTGTAGGCCAGCGGCTGGCCCTTCATCAGCACCAGCAGCGCCTGCAGGTCGCCGATCACGCGGCCGGTCTTGCCACGGATCAGCTCGGGCACGTCCGGATTCTTCTTCTGCGGCATGATGCTGGAGCCGGTGCAGTAGCGGTCCGGCAGGCGGATGAAGCCGAACATCGGCGTGACCCACAGAATCAGCTCCTCGCTCCAGCGTGACAGATGCACCTGAGTGAGGCTGGCGGCGGCGCAGAACTCGATCGCGAAATCCCGGTCCGAAACGGCGTCCAGCGAATTCTCGGTGACCCCGTCGAAGCCCAGCTGCTCGGCCACGTATTCGCGGTCGATCGGGTAGACCGTGCCGGCCAGCGCAGCCGAACCCAGCGGCAGAATATTGGTGCGGCGGCGTGCATCGACGAAGCGCGCGCGGTCGCGCAGGATCTGCTCGCGCCAGGCCAGCATGTGATGGCCGAAAGTCACCGGCTGCGCGATCTGCAGATGGGTGAAGCCCGGCATGATGGAATCGGCCTCGCGTTCGGCCAGATCCAGCAGAGCGTCGGCGAGGCGCGTCATGTCCGCCACCAGTGCGTCGATGGCGTCGCGTACATAGAGGCGGATATCGGTGGCGACCTGATCATTGCGGCTGCGCCCGGTATGCAGCTTCTTGCCGAGCTCGCCGATGCTCTCTGTCAGCCGCGACTCGATGTTCATGTGCACGTCTTCGAGCGCGGTCTTCCATTCGAAGCGACCGGCTTCGATGTCGGCAAGAATGACGTCGAGTCCGTCGACGATGATCTGGGCCTCACCCTGCGCCAGAACGCCAACGCGCTCGAGCATGCGCGCATGCGCCTGTGAACCGCGAATGTCATGCCGATACAGCCGCTGGTCGAAGCTCACCGATTCGGAGAACTGTTCGACCAGTGCGGACGTGGATTCGCTGAAGCGTCCACCCCAGAGTTTGCGATTGCCGTCCTGTGAATCCTGGCTCATGCATCCAACCTTCAAATTTGGGGCCGTAGTATAGAGGGCGCGTGGGGGCGGATAGACGGCGGAACGAAGTGGTGGTTCGCGCACCCGGGCCGGCTCCAATATAGTCCGCGCAACCGGGAGCGACGCCGCGTCGCGTCGAAGTACGACCCAAGAGCCAAATATCATCAACGTGAGCACCAGCCAGCCGTCGATCGATCTGCAGGGCCTGATTCCGAACTTCTGTCAGTGGCGGTCGCTGCTCACGCTGATGGTACTGATGGAACTGGTCGCCGTGGTGCTGACGCTGGCAGGCCCGGCCGACGCCTCGCTGTTTCCGGCGCGTTTCATGCTGATCTCGCTGTACCTGCAATGGCTCGCCATCAGCGTGGCCGGGGTATTGTGCGTGGCGCGGCGCTGGCTGCTGGTGGCGCGGGCCAAGATCGTGTTCTTCGTGAGCTGGGGCCTGATCCTGGCGGTGACGACCATCGTCAGCGACCTGGGCTATCGGCTGGCGCAACTCGTGATCGACCAGGTGTATCTCTCGGGTGAAACCCGCTACCAGTTCGTGCTGCGCAATCTGGCGATCAGCGCCATCGTCGGCCTGATGATGCTGCGCTACTTCTGGGCGCGCGATCAATGGCGCAACCAGGTCACGGCCGAGGGCGAGGCGCGCTATCAGGCGCTGCACGCGCGCATCCGGCCGCACTTCCTGTTCAACAGCCTCAACAGTCTGGCGGCATTGATCCCGATCAAGCCTGCGGCGGCGGAGATGATGGTTGAGGATCTCGCCGACCTGTTCCGCGTGAGCCTGGATACGCGCCACCGGCTGGTGCCGCTGCACGAGGAGCTCGACCTGGTACGCAAATATCTGCGCATCGAACAGACACGGCTCGGCGCGCGCCTCGGCGCTGACTGGGACGTACCGGAATCGCTGATGAACGCGCAGATTCCGCTGCTGACGATCCAGCCGTTGGTGGAGAATGCGGTCTATCACGGCGTGGCCAAGGTGGCCGGCGCCGCGACCATTGCGGTGCGCGCCCAGGACAACGGACGCCACATGCTGATCGATGTTGAAAACCCCCTGCCGCCCGATGACGAACCGGGCCACACCGGTTCACGCACGGCAGTCGAAAACATTGCCCAGCGCCTGCGCCTGATTTACGGTGAGGGTGCAACATTGGCGCTGGATCGCAGCGAGGGCGTGTTTCGCGCCCGGCTGCGTTTACCGATAGTGGACGCAGGAAAGTCCGGATACCAAGCATGAGAGTTGTAATCGTCGATGACGAACCCTTGGCGCGTGAACGCCTGCGCCGCCTCCTGACGGAGTTCCCGGGCTATGACGTGGTCGGCGAGGCCGGCGACGGCGAGTCCGCTCTGGAGCTGATCGACGAGGAGCAGCCCGATCTGGTGTTCCTGGACATCCGCATGGGCGGCATGGACGGTCTGCAGGTGGCGCGCCAGCTGTCCGAGGAGGATGTGCCGCCGGCCGTGATTTTCACCACCGCCTATGCCGAGCACGCCCTGTCGGCCTTTGACACTGCAGCGACCGCCTACCTGCTCAAGCCGATCCGCAAGGAGAAGCTGCGCGACGCCATGGTCAAGGTGCGGCGCCCCAGCCGCGCGCAGCGCCCCGGCGGCGGCGAAGCCAAGCCCGGCGACCGGCCCAAGCGCGAATTCGTGCTGGCGACCACGCGTGACGGCCTGATCCGGGTGCCGGCCGATGACATCGTGTACTTCCTGGCCGATCAGAAATACACCACCGTGCACCACCTGCATGGCGAGGTTCTGATCGAGGAGTCGCTGAAAACCCTGGAGCAGGATTTCGAGCCTTGGTTCCTGCGCGTCCACCGCAAGGCGCTGGTGGCCACGCGCTTCATCCAGGCGCTGGAGCGTGGTCGCGGCGAGGACGAACATCACTGGTTGCGGCTGCGGCATGCCCAGAATCTGCTGCCGGTATCGCGGCGCCGGCTGGCCGAGGTGCGTCGATTCATCACCGAAAGTTCGCACGGCGAATAGAAACCTTTCCCGGTTCGCCTGAGCCATCCGTCGTACAAGGTCGTCCATCACATGAATTCGCGCAGCCTGCGCATCGCCACCCGCCGCAGTCCGCTCGCCCTATGGCAGGCCGAGCATGTGAAAGCGCGCCTGTGCGCGGCGCATCCGGGGCTCGAGGTCGAACTGCTGCCGATGAGCACCGCGGGCGATCGCCTGCTGGGCCAGTCCCTGGCCACGGCCGGCGGCAAGGGCCTGTTCGTCAAGGAACTCGAAGTGGCGATGCTGGAAGACCGCGCCGACCTCGCCGTGCATTCGATGAAGGACGTGCCGGTGCAACTGCCGGAAGGGATGACGCTGGGCGCGCTGCTGGCCGGTGAGGATCCGCGCGACGCCTTTGTCTCGAACGCACACGAGAGCCTCGATCACCTGCCGCGCGGCGCCATCGTCGGCACCGCCAGCCTGCGCCGCGCCTCGCAGCTGCGCGCACTCCGCGCGGATCTGGTGGTCGAGCCCCTGCGCGGCAACGTCAACACACGCCTGGCCAAGCTCGACAACGGCGAGTACGACGCGATCATCCTGGCTTGCGCCGGCCTCGACCGCCTCGGATTCTCACAGCGCATACGCGAGCGTCTGGCGATCACGCGAATGCTGCCGGCCATTGCGCAGGGTGTGGTCGGTGTGGAATGTCGCGCGGACGATCGGCAACTGCAGGACTGGCTGACACCGCTGCATGACGAACGCTCGGCGGTCCGACTGCGCGCCGAGCGGGCGTTCAACGCGCGCCTCGGCGGCGCCTGCCAGGTCCCGGTGGCGGGTCATGCGACGGCCGTCGGCGATCGGCTCAGGCTGCTCGGGCTGGTCGGTGCGCCCGACGGCTCGCAGATCATTCGCGGTGAAGCCGAAGGCACCGCCGGCACGGCGGCGCAACTCGGGCTGAGACTGGCTGAGCGTCTGCTGGCCGACGGCGCCGCTCCGATTCTGCGCAGCCTCGACATCGAGGTCTGAGATGAACGAACCCGATCAGGATCAGATTCAGGCTGCGCAGCCAACGGCCACGAGTCTGGCGGGGCGCAGCATTCTGGTGACGCGGCCGGCCGCACAGGCCGAGGCCCTGTGCTCGGAGATCGAGCACCGTGGCGGAACCGCGGTGCGCCTGCCACTGCTCTCGGTCGAGGCCGTCGGCACACCGGCGCTGGAACGGCTGGCGGCAAACGCCGAGGCTGACTGGTGGATCTTCACCAGCAGCAACGCAGTGCGTTTCGCGGCGCTGGCCGACGATCTCGCCTGGCCCGCACAGATCGCCGCGGTGGGTGCGGCAACCGCCCACGCCCTGGAGTCGGCCGGCCATCCGGTGCAGGCCGTGCCAAGCCATTCGTATTCCAGCGCGGCGCTGCTCGAACTGCCGCCGATGCAGGCCGTCTCAGGCAGCCGCATGGTCATCGTGACCGGCGAGGAGGGCCTGCCGACGCTGGCCGACACGCTCGGCGAGCGCGGTGCCACGGTCGAGGTGATCCCGGTCTACCGACGCATCCGCGTGCCCTACACCGATACCGAAATCGCGGCCGCGATCGAGCGCAGCGACCTGCTGGTGCTGACCAGCGGCGATGCCTTGCAGCACCTGCTCGAATCGATCGGAGATGACGCCGTACGTGCACGTTTGCTCAGTCTGCCGGTGGTCGTTCCAAGCGTGCGTGTGCTAGAACTGGCAACCGCCGCGGGCTTTGAACGGGAGCCGATACTCCCGGATTCGATGTCCGATGCGGCGCTGGTGCAAGCCCTGGAGCGCTGGGGTGCACCCACCGAGTCCGCCCCACAATCACCGATGCCAGAACCCATTTCCAAGCCCGACCCCACGCCCGAAAAGCCCGCCGCACCGCCATCACAGACGCGTGCGCCAAACCCGGCCAAGGCCGCGCCGACAGAGCGTCGCGGCGTGCTGGGATTCTTCGTCGGCCTCGCCTGGCTGGTGTTGCTGCTGCTCGTCGCGGTCGTCGCCTACGGTGGCTGGATGGCCTGGCAGTTCCGCGAACAGGCGCTGGACGCGCTCGACGCGCAGCAGACGCTGCTGTCGCGGACCTCGCGCGACGCCACCGGCGCCGGTGCCGAATTGCGGCAACTGGAGAACCGCCAGGGCGATCTGGGGCAGACCCAGCGCAAGTTCGATACCGAATTGAACACCCTGCGTACGCGCTTCGACGACAGCGAGAAGATGCTGGCCCAGGTCTCGGAATCGGTCAGCGGCGGGCGGACCGATCTGCAGCTGGTCGCGGTGGAGCAGTTGCTGTTCATCGCCAACGAACGCCTGCAGCTGGCGCGTGACGTGCCCGGCGCGGCGCGTGCGCTGAACCTTGCGGACCGCCGCCTGGCGGTGCTCGCCGACCCGCGGCTGTTCAAGGTACGCGAAGCGATCGCCGCCGAAAAACGTGCGCTGGCCTCACTGCCCGCAGCCGATCGCGCCTCGGCGGCACTGGCACTGTCGAGCCTGATCGTGCAGGTTCCGAGCCTGCCGCAGGCACGCAGCCTGCCCGACGACTATCAGGCCGGATCGTCCGCGCAGGCCGCCGCGACGCCGGACACGCCGTGGTGGCGAGTCGCCACGCAGCGGATCGGAACGGCCCTGTCCACGGTGTTCACGCTGCGCCGCACCGATGCGCCGGTACAGCCGCTGCTCGCTCCCGAACAGCGCGAACTGATCCAGACGATACTGCTGCTCAAGCTGGAAGCGACGCGCGCGGCCCTGCTCGGCGGCAATACCGGTCAGTTCCGCGAAAGCCTGACCAGTACGATCGACTGGCTGCGTGCGCGCTACGCGCTGTCAGACCCCGCGGTGGCCTCGGCCGTCGACGAACTCCAGGCTCAGCAACAACTCGAACTGGAACCGCCGCTGCCGGACCTCACGAGCAGCCTGACGGCGCTGCGCGGCGTCATGGAAGCACCGTCGCCGCGCCAATGATTCAAGTCCTGATCCTGCTTGCCCTCGTCTTCGCCGCCGGTGCCGCGGCCGCCGTACTGATGGGCGATCAAAACGGCTACGTCCTGCTGAGCTACGGCCACTGGACGCTGGAAACCTCGGTCGTGATCTTCGTGGTGAGCCTGGTCATCGCGTTGTTGCTGCTGAACTACGGCCTGCGCCTGCTGCTGGGAACCTTGCGGCTGCCGACGCGGGTTCGTAGCGCCTACGACCAGCGCCGGCAGCGCCTGGCCCGCGAATCCTTCGAGACGGGCTTGCTGGACTGGCTGTCCGGGCGCTGGCACCGCGCCGAGGTCGAATTGGTGCGCCGCGCCGCCGATCATGACGCCGGCGGACTCAACATGCTGCTCGCCGCCCAGGCCGCGCACCACAGCGGTGAAACCGAGCGTCGCGATCATTACCTGCGCCTGGCGCTGGAGCGCGAGGATCCGCAGCTGCGTTTCGCGGCACGGCTGCTACGCGCACGCATTGCGATCGATGACGGCGATTACGCATATGCGCAGGAACGCCTGCCGACGCTGCGCGAAGAAGCGCCCAGGCACAGCGGCCTGGTGGAACTGTCGGCGCGGCTGTACCGCGAGAGCGGGGACTGGGAAGCACTGCGAAAGCTGCTGATCGAGAGCGAACGCATGAACGTGTTTGCGCCCGCGCAATTCCGTGCCCTGCTGATCGAGGCCAGCCATCGCGGATTGACGCAGGCTGCGGCAAGCGGGCGTCTGGATGCCGCCAAGGCGCTTTGGGCCCAAACGCCGACGGCGCTGCGTGGCGAGCGCGAGGTGCGCAACGCCTACATCCGGGCACTGGCGCAGCTGAATGCGCACGCCGAAGCGGCGGCGCTCATCGCCAATGTGCTGAAGACCGAATGGGACGCCGAACTGGTGCAGGTGTTCAGCGCGCTGTCGCCGCCCGACGGCATCGGTGCGCTGGCCTCGGTCGAGCAATGGCTCAATCAGTACGGCGAGCGCCCGGAGTTGCTATATGCCGCGGCCCGCGCCTGTCTCGACAACAAGCTGTGGGGCAAGGCGCGCGCCTATCTGGAGGCGGGCCTGCGCATGCGGCCGGACGCGGCGACCTATCTCGAACTGGCGCGGCTGATCGAACGCAGCCCCGAAGGCGGCGACGCCGACGCGGTCTACCGCGAAGGCCTGGCGGCGGCCGTCAAACCCGCCGTCTAAAGATACGACGATGCACTTTGGAACGCATGCCGTTCAAGGCCGTGAACAGAAGTTTTCAAGGCTCTGAGCGCAGAGTATGCTAGCGCCCCTTTTCGCCAGCCGGGACCCAGATTTCCTCGATGTCCTCTCGTAAGGCCAGCGTCGCCAGAGAAACCCGAGAAACCAAAATCCGTGTCGAGCTCGACCTGGATGGTACCGGGCGCGCCGAACTCAATACCGGGATCGCCTTCCTCGATCACATGCTCGATCAGGTGGCCCGTCACGGCATGATCGACCTGCTGGTGGACTGCGTCGGCGATCGCCATATCGACGATCATCACAGCGTCGAGGACATCGGCATCACCGTCGGCCAGGCGCTGGCGCAGGCCTGGGGCGACAAGTCCGGCGTGCGTCGCTACGGTCATGCCTATGTGCCGCTCGACGAAGCGCTGGCGCGCGTCGTGGTGGACCTGTCGGGCCGGCCCGGTCTGGAATGGTTCGTCGAATTCTCGCGCGCGCGCATCGGCAGTTTCGATGTGGATCTGTTCCGCGAATTCTTCCAGGGCCTCGTCAATCACGCGCAGATCACGCTGCACGTGGACAGCCTGCGCGGGCGCAACAGCCACCACGTGGCGGAAACCATCTTCAAGGCATTCGGACGCGCGCTGCGCATGGCCGTGGAACCCGATCCACGCGCGTCCGGCATCCCGTCGACCAAGGGCAGTCTGTAGAAAAATATGGCTGCGATCGGTGTTGTCGACTACGGCATGGGCAACCTGCATTCGCTGGCCAAGGCGCTGCAGCGGGTGTCAGGTACGGAGCGCGTGGAAGTCAGCTACGACCCGGACAAGCTCGCCAAGTGCGATCGGCTGGTGCTGCCGGGCGTCGGCGGCGTGCGTGCCTGCATGGCCGAGCTCAAGCGCCTGGAACTCGACGAGTTCGTGCGTGAACAGGCCCGGCAGAAGCCGATCCTCGGCGTGTGTCTCGGCATGCAGGTGATGCTGGATTTCTCCGAGGAGAACGAAGGCGTCGAAGCACTGGGCCTGATTCCCGGCGAAGTGCTGCGCTTTCCCGACCCACCGCCCGAGGGCATCGACGGCGAACGGCTCAAGGTACCGCACATGGGCTGGAACCGCGTGCACTGGGAGCAGCCGCACCCGATCTGCGCCGGCGTGCCGAACGATGCCTGGTTCTACTTCGTGCACAGCTATTTCGCCAAGCCAATGCATGAGCAGCACGTGATCGGCCGGACCACCTATACGCATCCGTTCGTGTCGGTGGTCGGGCATGAAAATGTCGTGGCCGTGCAGTTCCATCCCGAAAAGAGTCAGGGGCCCGGCATGGCACTGCTGACCAACTTCGTGCAATGGGACGGGCAAAGTCCGGTATAGGACCGGCACCGCGCGGCGCCGCGCCTTGCGCAGCCCCCACGATTCGTGCACATTGACCGCAACGACGTTCCGACTGCCTGTTTCTCCAAACCGAAGCCAGCCAGAATCCCACTCCAAGCCCTTGCGCCGGACGACTGTGTCGCCTGGCCTCTGGGCCTGCCGCCGCGAACCGCTCTCGTGTCCTGCTGCCTGTGTCATGCTCCTGATCCCCGCGATTGACCTCAAGAATGGCCAGTGCGTCCGCCTGCGCCAAGGCAAGATGGACGATGTCACCGTGTTCTCCGATGATCCCGTGGCCGTGGCGCGGCGCTGGGTCGACGAAGGCGCGCAACGACTGCATGTCGTCGACCTGGACGGCGCGCTCAAGGGCGAACCGGTCAACACCGATGTCATCCACCGCATCTGCGATGCCTGCCCGGAGATCGAGATTCAGGTCGGTGGCGGCGTTCGCGACGAGGACGCGGTCCTGCGCTACCTCGATGCCGGCGTGCAGTACGTGATCGTCGGCACCAAGGCCGTGCACGCACCGCATTTCCTGCGCGATCTGTGTCTGGAATATCCGCGCCACATCATCGTTGGCCTCGATGCCAAGGACGGACGCATCGCCATCGACGGCTGGAGCAAACTGTCGCATCACACCGCGATGGAAATGGCGCAGCAGTTCGAGAAGGACGGCGTCGAGGCGATCATCTACACCGACATCGGCCGCGACGGCATGATGAACGGCTTCAACGCCGAGACCACGCGCGAACTTGCGGACTCGGTCAACACGCCGGTGTTCGCGTCCGGCGGCGTATCCAGCCTCGACGACATCCGCAAGCTGATCGAACTCGAAGAAGACGGCGTCGCCGGCTGCATCATCGGTCGCGCACTCTACGAAGGCAGCTTCAAGCTGGCCGACGCGATGAAGATCGTCGCCGGCGAATAGAGCCTCGGCGCTTACACCAAGTCATGCTCGCCAAACGCATCATCCCCTGCCTGGACATCGACCGCGGCCGCGTGGTCAAAGGCGTCAAGTTCCAGGACATCCAGGACGCCGGCGATCCGGTCGAAGTGGCCTATCGCTACGATCAGCAGGGTGCGGACGAACTGGTGTTTCTCGACATCACCGCCAGCAGCGACGAGCGGCCCACACTGTTTCAGACCGTCGAGCAGGTCGCGCGCACGATCTACGTGCCACTGACGGTCGGTGGCGGCGTACGCAGCTGCGCCGACGTGCGTGCCCTGCTGTCGGCCGGCGCCGACAAGGTCTCGATCAATACTGCCGCCGTGCACAACCCGGATCTGGTCACCGAATCGGCCGAACGGTACGGCGTGCAGTGCATCGTGGTGGCGATCGACGTCAAGCGCGTCAACAAGAAGGGGCAGCCGGTGCGCTGGGAAGTCTTCACCCATGGTGGCCGCAAGCCGACCGGTCTCGACGCGATCGAATGGTCCGAAAAGATGGTGGCCAAGGGCGCCGGCGAACTGCTGGTGACCAGCATGGACAAGGACGGAACCAAGTCCGGCTATGACGTGGAACTGCTACAGGCGATCTCGGATGCGGTGCCGGTGCCGCTGATCGCCTCCGGTGGCGTCGGCAAGCTCGAACACCTTTACGAAGGACTGGTGACTGGTGGCGCCGATGCGGTGCTCGCCGCCAGCATCTTTCACCACGGCACGCATACCGTTCCGGAAGCCAAGCAATATCTGGCCGAACGCGGAGTCCGCGTCCGCCTGTAGTCGAAACGAGGCGCTGCGGCGCGTGTCCTGACTGACTCGTGCGCGCCTTGTTAGAAGCGTACGATTGCACCCCAATGTCCGAAACTCCCGAAAACGTGCTTCAGCGCCTGTTCGAGACGCTGGAATCCCGCAAGCAGGCCGATCCGTCGAGCTCCTACGTCGCCAAGCTGTATGACGGCGGAATCGATCTGATTCTGAAGAAGCTCGGCGAAGAAGCGGCGGAAACGCTGATCGCCGCCAAGAATCCGGATCGTGCGGCTCTGACCTACGAACTCGCCGACCTGTGGTTCCACAGCCTGGTACTGGCGGCACAGACGGGCATTTCGCTCAACGACATCACCAAGGAGTTGGCACGGCGAATGGGCCGTTCCGGACTCGACGAGAAAGCCGCCCGGGGCGGCCAATAGGAGACCACCATGGCCCCAAGTCTGACTCAATTGCTGATCGTGCTCGCGATCGTCGTCCTGCTGTTCGGCACCAAGAAGCTGCGCAACATCGGCGGCGATCTCGGTTCGGCGATCAAGAACTTCAAGTCGTCCGTCAAGGATGGCGAGGAAGAGGCCGAGCGCAATGTCGAACACCTCAAGGCCGAGACCCAGACCGAAGACAGCAAGCAGCACAGCAAGACCTCCAGCTAGGCGTTCACGCTCGGATTCGGCGCATGTTCGATATCGGATTTTCTGAACTGTTCCTGTGCGCGGTGATCGCGCTGGTGGTGCTCGGCCCGGAGCGCCTGCCGGGTCTGGCACGGACCTTCGGTCGCTGGAGCGGACAGGCGCGCGCCTACATGCGCAATCTCACCGCGGAACTCGAGCGCGAGGTCAAGGTGCAGGAGCTGCGGGAACAGGTCGAAAGCGCCAATCGCGCCGTGCGTGAACAGGCCACGATCGCGAAGACGCAGGTGCGCCAGCTGGCCGACGAGGCCGAGCGGTCGATCCGACCGAAGGCCGACGAGGAATCCGTCAAACCGGGCAATGTCGACGCCGCGATCGAATCCGCGCCCGAGCCTGACGCTAAGCCGCCGAAGCCGCCCGCGGCATGAGCAAGGACGCTTCCAGCAGCGGCGAGCAGCCGCTGATCGCGCACTTGCTCGAGCTGCGTACACGCCTGCTGCGGGCACTGATCGGCGTGTTGATCGTGTTCATTCCGCTGGCCTATTTCGCCAAGGATTTCTACCGCATCGTCGCCGCACCGCTGATGCAGCTGATGCCGGCCGGCACCGGCATGATCGCCACCGAGGTGGCCTCGCCGTTCTTCGCCCCGTTCAAGCTCGCTGGCCTGGCGGCGCTGGTCATTGCGCTGCCGTGGGTGCTGTACCAGATCTGGGCATTCATCGCGCCGGGGCTCTACAAGAACGAGCAACGCCTCGTGGTGCCGCTGCTGGCCACCAGCAGCGCGCTGTTCTATGTCGGCATGCTGTTCGCCTATTTCGTGGTGTTCCCGATCGTGTTCGGCTTTTTCGTCAAGGTTGCGCCTGAAGGCGTCACCGTGATGACGGACATCTCGCGCTACCTCGACTTCGTGATCACGATGTTCCTGGCCTTCGGCGCCGCGTTTGAAACTCCTGTGGCCATCGTGCTGCTGGTCAAGACCGGTTTCGTCACGCCCGCCGATCTCGCGGCCAAGCGCGCCTATGTGCTGGTGGGCACCTTCCTGCTCAGCGCGTTCCTGACGCCGCCGGACATCTTCTCGCAGTTGCTGTTGGCCGGACCGGCGTATCTGCTGTTCGAGGTCGGTATCGTGTGGGCTCGTATCCTCGTGCCGGGCGCTCGCGAAGTCGAAGCGCAACGCCGCGGCGAATGAATCCCACCACAGGCCCCGCCGGTTCCAGGCCTGGCTCATTGCCGATAGAGCATCAGCCCAAACACCGTGGCACCGACCATGAGCCCGGTCAGCAACAAGCCCGCGAAGCAGATCAGCACGCGCGACAGCGCCGATGTCCGCCAGCGGCGACGCAGCCATGCACCCCATTGACGCAAGCGCAGCTCGGCGTGGTCGAGCGCGCTCGAAACCCACAGCGAATGGTGCGCCAGCAGGCTCAGGCCCAGCAACAGCATGACGATGCCCGGTCCGGGCGTGACCAGCATCGTCAGCCCCACCATCAGCAGTGCGATGCCGATCAGGATCTCGAACAGGCTGCCCAGCGTACTGTTGCGGACGCGGCGTCGCTGATGGTATTGCTCCACAAACCGATGGCCCGGCCTTGCGTCCGCAAACGAACGCCAGCGCGAACGCAACCGCGTCGACAGGTTTGGAGGCTCCGGTCCGCTCATCGGCCCATGCTGACGGGCGCAGCTTTCGCCCAGATGAGCGCGAGCGTGGCCGCGGGCTTCAGTGCCGGCTCAGATGAAAAGGCGCATGGTGGATGTCCACTTGAGCACCGGCTATTCCATGGACCTGATCCGCATCATCGTTGCGATTCTGCTGCCGCCGCTCGGCGTGTTCCTGCAAGTGGGTTTCGCTGGCGCGTTCTGGCTGAACATCCTGCTGACGCTGCTGGGCTACATTCCAGGCATCGTCCACGCCGTCTGGATCATCGCCAAGCGTTGAAGGCCACAGCGCTTGTGGGCGAACAGGGCTCGGAACCGGAGCGTTCCATGCAAGCCTGACGGCCATGCCACAAGCGGCCGCCGCGGAGTGCCGGGGCAAAAGCCGGCCGCGCACGCCGCGCGTGATTCACGCTAGTCCTCGCGCCGGAACTTCCCTTCGATGGTTTCGGCGGATCGGTCGACGCCTGCGTCAAATCCGGCGGCGCCAGGCATCACGAACATCCGGGACAGCAATGCGCGTGCAAGTCGCGTACGCAACGGCGGCACCAGCAGCAGAAAGCCCAGGGTATCGCTGATGAAACCGGGCGTGATCAACAACACTCCGGCGATCAGGAGAGCCACGCCCTCCAGCATCGGTCCGGCCGGGATTTCACCGCGCTGCTGGCGGCGCTGGATTTCGCGCAGGGTTTCCATGCCCTGTCGACGCATCAGCTGACTGCCGATCACGGCGGTCGCGATCACCGCGAGGATCGTGGGCAATGCGCCAATACGGCTGCCGACCTCGATCAGCAACCAGGTCTCTGCCAGTGGCAGCGCAATAAACAGCAACAGCAGTCTTCCGGCCATGTCCCCAATATGGGTGCAGCGGCCACGGAATGCCAGCCGGCCGGCATTGGAACCGCCCCGAAAGAGTGCGATCCGCGCGCCGCATCAGGGTCTGACGAAACGCCGCCTGCCGCGAAAGTGGGCGGCGTGCGAATTTGTTACGAAACCTTTCGGCAACGGCCGCGGACGGTGTCGCAATTTCCTCGCCGATGCTAGTGTCCACGGCCATAGGCGCGGAATTTCGGGGTCAACGCCGACAAATATCGACTTGCAGGACGCGACGCCAGCTTGCACGGCTCCGTTTTTGGCCGGACTTGTGCAAGGAAAATCAGAGTTCAGTCGCAGTGACAGACTGCAGAAATTCGGCAAAAACCAAGTTTCCGGGGAGGGCGGGGGTCATGGGGCGCAGCGCAGGCAGCGTGCAGAGCGTTTTTCGTTGGGTATCGGTGGCGCTGGTCGCCGTCGCTCTACTCGCGTGCGAGTCACCGGACGATGACGACGATATCCAGGAGATCGAGGATCTCAGCGGCACCGTCACTGGCACCATCCTCGACAGCGACAGCGATCCGATCCCTGGGGTCACGGTTCACTACACCGGCAACACCAGCTCGGACGGCGTCGCCGAGGTCTCGGCGGTCACCAATGCCCAGGGCCAGTTCGCCCTCGCGGGCGTGGTCGTCAGCGGCACCCAGAACTCGATTTCGTCACCGCTTACGCTGTTCCTGGAACCGCCTGCCGGCTATCTGTCCGGCACCGTGGCTGTGTCCCCTTCGGCACAGCCAATCGGCGGCGTCGGCAGCAGCAATGACGTGTTCCTCGACGAATTCAACGTGGATACCGGTCCGGTCAAGCTACCGGCCACGGCGACCACCATCAGCGGCGTGCTGCGTGATACCGGTACCGGTTCCGCGGTCGCCGGCAGCATGGTCAGCGCCGAATTCATCATCACGGCCTTCGAGCAGGCCGACACCACCGGCATCGCCCTGACCTACGGCGCGGCGGCCACCATCAGCACCGACAGCGATGCCAGCGGCAGCTTCACCCTCAGCGGCGTGGCGGACGACTCCTGCGTGCGGGTGCTGGTGGCCGGCTACAGCATCGACGGCCTCAGCGGCAGCGCGCCGCCGTGCCTGATCGCCGAGGTCGATGACGACCCCAATGCGCTAGAACTCAAGACCAATACGGCCAGTATCACGCTCGCCAATGTGTTCCTGACGCCGTATGCGACGGAAGACGGCGTCTCGCCGTTCGTGACCTCGGTGGTCGGCGTCGTCAATCCGGACAGCGATCCGGCGCCGCTGGATTCCTCGGTCACCGGCGTTCCCCCGAACGAACTCAAGATCAAATTCAGCGAAGCAATGGCCGCGACGATCACCGCCGCCGATGTGACGGTCCTGCTCGGCACCGCACCGGACATCACCTCGGCGCCGCTGGACAGCGTCATGCTCAGTGGCGGAGACACCCTGTCGATCGCAACCGCCGCACCGCTGCCGAGCGGCACCGCGGTCACCGTGCAGATCGTGCGTGGCACGCTCAAGGACACCGCCGGAAACCCGATCGTACTGAACGATGCCATCGCCTACGACGAGTTTTCCGGCAGCTCGGCGACTTTGTTCGAGTTGGACCTGCTGACGTTCGAGCCGTCCGACGCGACTGCCGACGCGGCCTTGCCGAGCCAGGTGGTGACCACCAGCGTCCCGGAGGATCCGGCGTTCGTGACCACCTCGGCCCTGATCGACACCGCTGTCGTCGGTGGCGAAAGCATTGGTCAGGCGGCCACCCCCAGCGGCGGCAGCGTGCTGTACAGCAACCTCATCGGAACCGACAGTGACGACGTTGAGCAACTCAACAGCGCCGACGCCGAAGACGGCCTGCAGGATCTGCTCAATGCACTGGAAGGCGACGGCAGCCGTGAGCTGTTCACGGACATCGCCCGCGTGCACGTGTTGGCCAGCGCAGAAGCCGCCGACTATCTGGTGACCGTGGAGCGCAACGGAACCCCGCTGGACGCGCTGTTCTTCCCGGTAGCCACACTGGATGGCGCCCCCGAAAACGACGGGCCGGTGACGGCCGGCACCTCACGCTATGTGATCGATCCCAATGGCGCCACCGAATTCGATCTGATCGTGACCGGACGCACCGCCGCAACGCTGCTGCAGGACGGCGACACCTTCAAGATCGTGTCGCGCAACGCCAGCGCCATTTTGGGCGGCACCGCGACCCTCGCGCTGCATGACATCGCGCCACCGACCGTCGGCGTGCAGCTGCTGACCGAAGTCCTGGCGGCCACGGCCGGAACCAGCGGCCAGGGCGGCGGGGGCGGTGTGATCGTCGACGGCACCGACCCCGAGCCGGGCTTCGTGATCTATCCGATTACGCCGCAGGCTGCAGATGTGGATGACAGCGAGGCCGGATTTGACGCCGATGATTTCCAGGGCGACAACGAACTACTGGGCTTGTCCGATGAGATGCTGCAGGCCTCGGCCTTCGTCGACGGGCTCGGCACTACGGAAACGGCCGCCGACGCGACCGGCAGCATGGCGTTCCTGTCGTCGATCGGCCCGCGTCTGGGACTTGTCGTCACCGAACCGATTTCGCTGGTGGAGGGCACGGCGCCCGGCACCACGGACATCGACGCCTCGCTCAGCAGCTTCGGCGTGCTCAACAGCGCCGTGACAGAAGATGGCGACCCGACCATCCTGTTCACCTACCGCGTCGACAGCCTGTTCCAGCTGGAGGCCGACGCCAATGCCTCGGATGAAGCGACGATCGATCTGGGCGGCGTGATCCGCGATCTCAATGGCCTGCTGGCCGACGACGCAGCCCGTGCTCTGGTACGGGTGAGAGACTACTTCCCGCCGCTGATGACGCTGGCGTTCTACGACGGCAGCAACTTCGTCTTCCGGTTCCACGAAGCCATCAACAAGGCTGGCAGCATCATCCTTGAAACCTGCGCAGAGACGATCGATGTCGCTGCGACCGAGGTGGAGCTGTCGCCCGACGGCACCACGCTGACGGCTCCAGCCACACTCGTAGCCGATCCGGAAAGCTGCTTCGATCCGACGCTGGCCTACGAGGAAGACGCCTACGCCCTGAGCGAGATCGGCGATCTGACCGACCTGACATCGGTTGCGCTCGTACAGACGCACGGCTTCGTCTCTTACGACAGCATCAGCGATACGACCGACAACCTCGGCGACGGTGTTGGCAATTCCTGGGCCTCGTGGGCGAGCAACGGGCTTGGCATCACCACCCCGTACTTCGCGGCGGCGGACGTCACCCCGCCCTGAACGTCGGCGGGTCGCGGCTCCGGGAGGCCGCCGCTATGATGCGGCGGCCTTTTTCTTTCTCCGCCTTGACTCGCATGCGAATCCGTCGCCGTCCGCTGCTGTACGCCCTGCTGCTGGGGGCTCTGGCAAGTCCGTTTGCCTCCGCCAAGGCCATTGAGCCGCTGCCGGGCGTGCCTGCGGCCATCGATCCAACGCAGCACTATCTGATCTATCTGCACGGGCGAATCTTCGAAGGGCGCAACGCAAAGGCCAGCGATCCACGCTTCGGAAGCTACGAATTCGAGGCCATCGTCCACGCGCTGGCGGCGCAGGGCGCCGTGGTGATCGCGGAGCATCGATCGATGGATACCGATATCGGCGAGTACGCGACGCATGTCGCCGCACAGGTGCGCCAGCTACTCGCAGCCGGTGTACCGGCGACGAATATCGGCGTCGTCGGATTCTCCAAAGGCGGCTATATCGCGGTACTGACCGCGGCGCGTCTGCACGACCCGGCCATCAACTACGTATTCCTCGCCAGTTGCGGCGAAACGCTGTTCCAACGTGAGGATGTCGATGTCGCCGGGCGCATGTTGTCGATTCGCGAATCGACCGATTCTCTGGGGCGTTCATGTGAGCCGCTATTCGAAGCCGCGAGCACGCCCGGTGAGTACGAGGAGATCGAGATTCATACCGGTCACGCTCATGGGGCGTTCTATCGCCCCAATCCGCAGTGGGTGCATCCGAGCCTGCGCTGGCTCCGGCTCGCGCAGTGAAGCCTTGCGCCGAGCGCCGGCTCAGGCGGCCGTTTCCTCGGACTCATCGTCCACTGGAACGTCGACCCAGACCAGACTGACCAGTACCGGCAGCAGAAACAGGCAGATCACGGTCGTGACCAGCACGGCGAACGACAGCGCAACCGCCATCGGAATCAGCACCTGAGCCTGTGCCGCCCGTTCGGTCAGCAGTGGTGAAAGACCGAGGAAGGTTGTGACCGTGGTCAGGACAATCGGACGGAAACGCTGCACGCCGGCGGTGCGAATCGCCTCGTCGCGGCTCATGCCCTCGCGCCGGCGTTCGTTGATATAGGTGATCAACACGATCGAATCGTTCACGCAGACGCCCAAGGCAGCCACGATGCCCGCCATCGACAGCATCGACAATGTGATGCCGAACACCATGTGCGCGAAGATCGCACCGACCACGGCGAACGGCAGCACGGTGAATACCAGCAGCGTCTGCACATAGGACTGGAACAGGATCGAAATTGCGGCGAATACCAGGGCGATACCGATCAAGGCCGCGGCATAGAGCGCACCCGTGACCTCACCTTCCTCCCGCTTGGTCCCGGAGTAACCCCATTGCAGGCCGGGGTACTGCGCCATCAGTTGCGGCAGGTAGTTGGTCTCAAGGTCTTCAAGGACGCGATTGGCATCGTTCTTGTTGCGATCGATCATCGCGCTGACGACCGTGGTGCGGCGCCGGTCAACACGGGTGATCAGCGTATCGCTCTGCTCGCGCACGATGTCGGTCACGTTCGCCAATGGCACCGCCGCGCCGTCCGAGGTGCGGATATTGATGCCGGACAGCGAGTTCTCCGATTCGCGACTCTGCTCGTCGTAGCGCACCACCACCCGCACTTCCTCGCGACCGCGCAGCAGGCGCTGCACTTCCTCGCCGAAGAAGCCCTGCCGGATCTGCCGGCCGACGTCGGCCACGGTCAGGCCCAGGGCCTCGGCTTCGGGGCGCAGGTCGAAGTTGAGCTCGTCTCGCGGCGCACGCGAGCTGTCGCTGACTTCCGTAGCACCCGGGTAACGCCTCAGGCGTTCCTGCAGCGCAGTACTTGCCGCCGCCACGATCGCCTTGTCGCGCGCCATCAGATTGATCTCGATATCCGCACCCGGGAAGTTGAGCGAAAAGTTCATCTTCAGCTCTTTGAGGTAGGGCACGGCACCGATGCGCTCACGCCAGCGGTCGGCCAGATCCTGCACATCGAGCGAGCGTTCCTCGGCCGGTGACAGTTCCACGAACATCTGCGCAGTATTGGCGCCGGTTTCGGTGGTGATGCCGAGACCGCCGCCGGCCTGACCGATGGATCGCATCACGTGCTGGATCGAGGCTTCACTGCCCTCGGCTTCGGTGACCACTTCGCGCAGCGCCTGCTCGATGCGATCGACGGCCGCCTCCGTATAGCTGCGCGGCGAACCGGATTCGAGCGTGACATCCACGACCACCGAATCGGCGGTCACCGCCGGAAAGAAGTTCACACGAATCTTGCCACCCGCCAACAGCCCCAGCGTCAGCAACAGCACACCGACGAAGATCGACAGCGTCACCCAGCGCCAAGCCAGCGCCCGATCCAGGGCGGGCCGGTAACGCTCGATCGCAAAGCGTTCCATGCTGCTGGCGATGCGCCGCTGCATGCGCGTCAGTCGGTTGCGGTGCTGCACCGTTTCATCGATCGGCTTGAGCGGCGCCAGATGCGCCGGCAGCACGAACAGCGATTCCACCAGCGAAACCAGGTAGGCGATGATCACCACCGCCGGCACGTAGGCCCAGAGCTGCGCCTGCACGCCGGGCAGAAACAGGATCGGCGTGAAGGTCATGATGTTGGTGAACACTGAGACCAGCACCGGCCAACCGACCAGACTGGCGCCGATGATCGAGGCCTGCACGCCCTTGCGGTTGACGCGCTGCTCGCTGTAGATCGCCTCGCCCACGACCACGCCATCGTCCACCAGCGTGCCAAGTACCAGCACGAAGCCGAACAGCGTCACCATGTTCAGCGAAATGCCGAGCAGCCACATCACCAGCAGCGTGCCGAGAAACGAGAACACGATGCCGTGGGTGACCCAGAATGCGACCGAGGGTCGCATGAACAACAGCAAGGAAACGAACACCAGTACCATCGACTGCAGACCGTTCTTGGTCAGCGTGTCCATGCGGCTTTCGAACAGCTTCGACGAATCGCGCCACAGCGCCACGCTCACACCTTCCGGCAGCCGTGGTTTCAGCTGATCGGCGTAGCGCTTGATCACGCCGGTGATGTCGAGCACATCCTGGCCGGACACGCGTGACACCTGGATCGTGACCGCCGGCTTGTCGTCGAAGCTGACCTCCTGATCGCCGTCGGCGAGGCCGTCCTTGACGGTCGCGATATCGGCCAGACGCACCAGCGTACCGTCCGGCGCACGCAGCAACTCCATATCCTCGAATTCGTCGCCGGTACGGCGCTTGGCGTTGGTGCGCAACAGCACGCCGCCGGTCTCGGTCTGAATCTCGCCGGCCGGCATATCCACCGAGCTGGCCTTGATCAGCTTGGATACCAGATCGAACGACAAACCGTATTTCTGCAGCGCCGATTCGGACAGTTCGATCGCGATCTCGTCGTGCCGCACGTTGATGAGTTCGGCGCGCGTCACGTTCGGCAGCGTGAGAATCTCGTCGAGCGCATTGTTGGCCAAGGCCTTGAGCGTGCGCGGATCGACGTCGCCATAAAGCGTGAGGTTCATCACCGGCTGCGAGAACACCAGCTCGCTGATGATCGGCCGTTCGGCATCCTGCGGCAGGTTGCGCAGTCCGGAGACGCGCGTGTCGATCAGGTTCATGACCTGATGCAGGTCGTAGTTCGGCTCGATCTCGGCGACCACCGTGCCGAGATTCTCGACCGACACCGAGACCAGTTGCTTGATGCCTTCGAGATCGGCGATCGCGTCCTCGATCGGCGCGACCACGCCATCCTCGACTTCCGAAGGGCCGGCGCCGGGATACGCCGTGATGATCTGGATGCGCTGCAGCTTGAGTTCCGGGATGACCTCGCGCTGCAGGTGCGGCACCGCATAGACGCCGCCCAGCAGCACCAGCGCCATCAACAGGTTCGGCGCGACGCGATTGCGCGCGAACCAGGCAATCGCCGCTTTCATGAAGGCTTCCGGATCGTCACCGCCATGCCGTCGACCGGAAACTCGATCGGCGACACCACGACCTTGTCGCCGTCATCCAGCCCGGAGGACACGACGACACGTTCGCCGCTCTTGTTGACCACGCCGACCTGGCGAAAACGCAACTTGGACTGCGCATCGACGATCATCACCTGATCGTCGCCGCGCAAGGCCGAACGCGGCAAGGAGTAGACGTCCGCGCGCGGCGTGCCGGTAACGGTGGCCTGCACGAACTGGCCGACGCTGAGTCCGAAGCCCATGCTCTCGGCCGCATCGTCCGGCATCTCAGCGATGCCGAACACCACGCGTGTCCGCGGGTCCAGCGCTGCCTCGGTGCGCGTCATGCGTGCCTTCCAGACCTGCTGCTTGCCACCGACCAAGGTGGACAGCTCCACCTCCGGCGGAGTCTCGATCGGACGCCCCGGCGGCGGCAGTCCGATCAGGCCCACCTGCGGATCGGTCAGCGGCAGGCGCACTTCCAGCGAATCGATGTTGAACACCTTGGCGATCGGCCGGCCCGGCGCCACAACCTGGCCCAGGCCGGTCATCACACCCAGTACGCGGCCGCTATACGGTGGCGCGCGCACGGAGGTCTTGGACTGTGCAAGCTGCGTGCGTTCGAGGTCGGCACGGGCGGCGGCGGCGGTGGATTCGGCCTCCTCGATCTGCGGTATGCGCACCGCCAGCGGCGGCGGCGGCTGATCCGAGTACGCGGCCCATTCGGCACGAGCCTGCTCGGCTTCGGCCTTGATCTGCGACAGCCTCAGCTCGGCCTGCGCGACGCGTGAACGGGCCTGTTCCACGCCCAGTTCGTAGTCGCGCGAATCGATGCGCAACAACACCTCGGACGGCTTGAAGCTGCCGCCGGCCACGAAATCCGGCGCCATCCACTCCACGCGGCCCGCCACTTCAGGCGTAATCTCGGATTCGGCGCGCGCCACCACCGTGCCCTGCGTCTGTACCGGCAGGCTCAGCGATTCCGCCTTGGCCACTACGATCTCGACCGTCGGCGCCACGAACACCGGTTCGGTCGGCTGCGCAGGCTCGCGGCTCTTCCAGATCAGAAATCCGGCACCGCCGAACACCACCAGCACCAGAACGGAAATGATCGCTTGTTTACTCATGGCGCTTTGCTGATTCCTTTATTGCTGAACCGGGTCGGTGGCCAGCAACGATTCGAGATTGCGCTGACGCGCGGCTTCCAGTTCAGCGTCCTCGCTGGCGCTTGGCGGCTCGTCGGTCACCGGCTCGCCCAGCATTGGTACCGCCTCCATGGGTTCGACCACCGGTTCTTCGGGCACGCTGAGCGCCGCAGCGGCGGCCGGCATCCCGGTCACCGCCTCGGCCGGAACAGGATCGAGGGCCGGCTCGGGCTCCGGCTCGACGGCCAACGCGGGAATATCGACCGGCACCTCCACGGCTTCATCCACAGGCACCACGGGTTCGGCCGGCTCCATGGGTGCCTCGGGGGCGGCGGCATCCGCAGGTTCTGTTTCCGGCATGGTTTCCCATGCCGGCGTCGGCTCCGAGGGCGGCTCTTCGTCGCTCACGGATGTGATCGAGAGCATTTCGATGGCCGCTTCCGCGCCTTCCTCGGCCTGATCGTCGGCCACATTGGGCTCGGCATCCGTGGTGTCCGTATCCTCATCGCCTGGTTCCGCGATACCGCCGCCCAGGGCGAGATACAGCCCGATGCGGTTGTTCAGCGCCAGCAACTCGGTTTCCAGCACGCGCTGTTCGGCCTGCCAGCGGCTGCGCCGTGCCGCCAGCACCGCGCGCAAATCGACCAGCCCCAGCTCGAATCGGCGTGAAATCGAATCTTCCACAGCGAGCGTCTGCTCGACGGCGTTGCGTGAGCGCTGCACCTGATCGCGGATCAGCAGCTCGGCCGCCAGCGCGTCCTCGACCTCCAGGCAGGCCGACAGCACCTTGTCCTGGAACTGCGCCACCGAGTCTTCCATCAAGGAACGCTGTGCCTGAATGCCGGCGCGCGTCGCGCCGCCGTCGAACAGCGGCATCACGGCGTTGCCGCCGATCGACCAGATTTCCGAATCGTCCGTAAACAACAGGTCACGATACTTGGCCTGTGTGCCGGCGCTGAGGCTGATACTGAATCGCGGCAGCAGATTCTTCTTGGCCCCCAGCAGACGCTGGTCTGACGCGCGCAGGCGCAATTCGGCGGCGGCAACATCGGGGCGGCGCTCGATCAGCTGGCCCGGCACACCGGCCGCAACCGCCGGCGGCAAGGCCGGAAGACTGTCGGCCACCTCCAGTTCATTGCTCGGGTAGCGCCCCAGCAGCACTTCGAGGGCACGCCGCGTGCGGCCGAGCTCGATCTGCCGCCCGAGCAGTTCGCCCTGGGCAGCTTCGGACTCGGCCATCGCCTGACGCAGGTCCACCACCGTGACCAGACCGCGCTCATAGCGTTCCTCGCTGCGCTTGACGGTTTCGCCGTAGGAGTCCGCCACGCGCTGCGCCAGGGCCAGGCGCTTCTGCGCGGCCACCAGTGCGAACCACTGCGTTGCCGTCTGCGCGGCCAGCGAGAAGCTGGCGGCCTGAACGTCGAGAATCGCCGCAGCGGCCTCGTCGCGTGCCGCGTTGGCCTGATTGGCGACACGGCCCCACAGGTCCAATTCCCAGTTGACGCCCGCGCCCAATATCAAGCGCGTCGGATACACCACCGGCTCGATATCCACGCTGCTGCTGCGCACGATGTCGTTGATGAACTTCTGACGCTGCGCCTGCGCCTGCAGGTCCAGCCGTGGCAGGCGTCCGGCGAACGCAGCTGCATACTGGGCCGAGGCCGCATCGCGCTTGGACAGGGCGGAGAGGAACTTGTTGTTGTGATTCAACGCCTCCTCGACCAGGGCTTCGAGCTGCGGATCGTCGAAATCATCGACCCAGTCGCCGGCCGCGAGCGAGGCCCCTTCAAGGTGCGTATTGAAATCGGTCGGCAATTCGGGCGCGGGCGACTCGGGGGCTTCGGGCTGGAAGATCGAACAGCCGCACAGCAGGGCCAGCAGCAGCCCCTGCGCGACCGCGCGAACACCAGAATGACCGCCGCGACACCCTCCCGGCGTCGGCGAAAACCGTTGCGGCACTGAATACCCCCTTCTTATTCGAATTCGGAGCGCCCAACTCCGCATTCGAGTATACGGACCCTTCCCGGACGTCCCAGGCTGGCGCACCCAGGCCCTTGCAAGAAAATTTCAGGCCAGTTTGCGCGGCGCCACGGGAGTATGGGCGCTATCGAACCGCACACCGGCGCCGCCGCATCCGCAGACCGGAAACCGTTCGGCTTGGAAGTGCTTGGCCGCGCCCCTTGTCGGGCTTGGTTCGCGGCGCCGCGCCATGCTCGAATCCGGAACCGGGGGCGGGACTTTGCACGATGAATCACGCCCGGCGGACTTAACACTTTGTTACGAAAAACCACCGCCCACTACGCATGCGTTCAGGATTGCGGGGTTCCGCCTGGACTCTCACGGACTTCACCGACTTGTTTTCCGGCCAATGCGTGGCATTTCCGGGGCGATGCATCATGTCGAAGCAGCCCATGCGCCAAGGACTGCGCGATCGGCAGCGGGCACAGGCCCGCACCGTCACCAACCGCACAGCGTGATGCTGCCTCGATCCCCGGATCAAACCGGTGGCGGATCCGGAATGACAGGGCTTGAGGCCGCCTCGACTCGGCCGCGGCGGCCCCGAACCATCCGGTACAGCCCGGGCAACACCAGCAGGGTCAGCACGGTGGACGATACGATCCCGCCGATGACCACGGTGGCGAGTGGCCGTTGAACCTCGGCGCCGGTACCGGTATTGAGCGCCATCGGCACAAAGCCCAGGGACGCGACCAGGGCGGTTGTCAGCACCGGGCGCAATCGCGTCAAGGCGCCTTCGACGATGGCCTCATCGATCTGCTTGCCTTCGGCCAGCAGATTGCGAATGAAGCTCACCAACACCAGACCGTTGAGGACCGCCACGCCGGACAGGGCGATGAAACCCACGCCGGCGCTGATCGACAAGGGAATGTCGCGCAGCCACAAGGCCAGCACGCCGCCGGTCAAGGCCAGCGGTACGCCGCTGAAAATCACCAGCGCGTCGCGCAGTGAGCCGAACGCCATCAGCAACAGGCCCAGGATCAACACCAGCGTGATCGGCACCACGATCGCCAGACGCTGGCTGGCCGAGGCCAGTTGTTCGTAGGTGCCGCCGAATTCCAGCCAGTAACCGGATGGAATCGCGACCTCGGCGCGGACGCGTTGCTGCGCTTCGGCCACAAAGCCGCCGAGATCGCGTCCACGCACATTGGCGCTCACGCTGATGCGGCGCTTGCCGTTCTCGCGGCTGATCTGATTGGGTCCGGGCGCCAGCGACAGTTCCGCCACCTCGGCCAGCGGCACGTAGCCGCCGCCGGGCAGCATCAGCGGCAGGCGCCTCAGCGCGGTGGTGTTCTCGCGCAGGTCTTCAGGCAATCGAAGCACGATGTCATAACGCGCATCGCCCTCGAAAACCTGGCCGACGCCTCGGCCCCCCAGCGCGGTGGCCACGGTGGACTGCAGGTCCGCAATCGCCAGGCCATAGCGCGCCAGCGCTTCGCGGCGCGGCGTCACCGCGAGCACCGGCAAGCCGCTGATCTGCTCGACCTTCACGTCGGCCGCACCATCGATGCCGCGCAGGGTGGCGGCCAGGCGCTGGCCGGTGTCAAGCAAGGTGTCCAGATCGTCGCCGTAGAGCTTGAGCGCCACATCGGAACGCACGCCGGAAATCAGCTCGTTGAAGCGCAGCTCGATCGGCTGCGACACCTCATAGGCGTTGCCCGGGAGTTCGCCCAGGACCGCGTCGATCTCGTCGAGCAGCTCGGCCTTCGGTTTGTGCGGGTCCGGCCAGTCGTCGCGCGCGGCCAGCATCACGTAGCCATCCGAAATGTTCTGCGGCATCGGGTCGCTGGCGACCTCGGCGGTGCCGGTGCGCGCAAACACCGTCGCCACCTCCGGCAACTCCAGCAAACGTCTTTCGATCTGCTTCTGGAACGCCACCGACTGCGTCAGCGCGGTGGACGGAATGCGCAGCGCCTGCACCGCGATATCCCCTTCATCGAGCTGCGGCACGAACTCGCTGCCCATGCGCAGCGCCAGCATGGTGCAGGCCAGCACCAGCAGCAGTGCCGCGACAACGATCGCCAGACGCATCTTCAGCACGAAACGCAGCAGCGGGGCGTAGAGACGCAGGGCGCCGCTCATCAGTGGATTGTGCTTTTCACGAACCGGCCCGCGAAACAGCAGGGCCACGCCAGCCGGCACGAAGCTGACCGAGAGCAGCAAGGACGCGCCCAGGGCCATTACCACGGTCTGCGCCATGGGGTGAAACATGCGGCCCTCCACGCCTTCCAGCGTGAAGATCGGCAGGTAGACGACGGTGATGATGAACACGCCGAACAGGCTGGGTCGGATCACCTCGGCGGTGGCGCGGTAGACCGTGTGCAGCCGGTCTTCGAGCTTCTCCGCGCCGCCATGGCGTGAGGATTCGGACAGACGCCGCAAACAGTTCTCGACGATGATCACGGCACCGTCCACGATCAGGCCGAAATCCAGCGCGCCCAGGCTCATCAGATTGGCGGAGACGCCGCTCTCGACCATGCCGCTGATCGTCATCAGCATCGCCAGCGGAATCACCATCGCCGTCAACAGCGCCGCACGCAGATTGCCCAGCAGCAGGAACAGCACCACGACCACCAGCAGCGCGCCCTCGACGAGGTTCTTCTGCACGGTGGCGATGGCCTTGTCGACGAGCACCGTGCGGTCGTAGGCCGGTACCGCGCGCACACCTTCGGGCAGGGTTTCGTTGACGGTGTCCAGACGTTCGGCCACGGCCTGCGCGACCACACGGCTGTTGGCGCCGATCAGCATCATTGCGGTACCGAGCACGGTTTCGTGACCGTCCCGCGTCGCCGCGCCGGTGCGCAACTCGCGCCCCAGCGCGACTTCCGCCACGTCGCCGACCGTGATCGGTACGCCGTCTCGGGTCGCGATGACGATGCGCGACAGGTCCTGCGTGGTCCGCAGCTGTCCCGGCACGCGCACCAGCCATTGTTCACCGTTGCGTTCCACGTAGCCGGCGCCGCGATTGGCGTTGTTGCGTTCGATCGCCGCCGCCACCTCGTCGAAGGACAGACCATAGGCGAGCAGCCGCGCCGGATTCGGCAGTACGTGATACTGACGCGCATAGCCACCGATGCTGTTGATCTCGGTGATGCCGGGCACCTGCAACAACTGCGGCCGAATCACCCAGTCCTGCAGGGAGCGCAGCGCCATCGCATCGTACGGCCGGCCATCCGGCTGGCGCGCGTCGGCATCCGCCTCCACGGTGTACAGGAAGATCTCGCCCAGACCGGTGGCGATCGGCCCCATCGCCGGTTCCACGCCGGCCGGCAGACGGCCACGTACCTGTTGCAGGCGCTCGTTGATCAGGTTGCGCGCAAAGTAGATGTCCGTCCCGTCTTCGAACACCACCGTGAGCTGCGACAGTCCGTAGCGCGAAAGCGAGCGCGTGTAGGCCAGCTTCGGCAGGCCGCTCATCGTGAATTCGATCGGGTAGGTGATGCGCTGCTCCACCTCCAGCGGCGTATAGCCCGGTGCCGATACGTTGATCTGTACCTGCACGTTGGTGATGTCCGGCACCGCGTCGATCGGCAGCCGCTGATAGTTCCAGACGCCCAGCGCCATCAGCGCCAGCATCAGCGCCATGACCAGACCACGGTGACGGATTGCAAGCTTCAGCAGGGGCTCAAGCATGACCGTGTCTCCGGTTCCGTCGGCATTCAATGCGCATGTTCGGCCTCCCCTTTGCCCAGCTCCGCCTTGAGCACGAAGCTGCCGCGGGTAACGACGCGTTCACCCGCGCTCAGGCCGTCCAAGATCTCCACGTAGCGGCCGTCCGTGGCGCCCTGCGTGATCGGACGGACTTCGTAGCCGCAAGCCGTGCTGGTCTTCCCTCTCCCCTCGGGAGAGGGATCGAGGGTGAGGGCGTCCGCCTGATCGTCCGGGCCGCGCTCCAGGGAATGCCGCGCGCCCTCATCCCCGGCCCTTCTCCCCGAGGGAGAAGGGAGACAATCGCCGCGCTCCACGAACACCACGGTCTGCGTCCCGACCGTCTGCAAGGCTGCTGCCGGCACCGCCAAGGCCACGTCCGACTCACCCACGGCGATGTGTCCCTGCACATACAGACCCGGCGTCCAGCGACCGTCCGCGTTGTCCAGCACCACACGCGCCGTCACGCTCTGGGTGTGGCTGAGGCCTTGCGGGGAAATGAAGACGATCTCGCCGTCCGCCGCGAGTCCGTCATCGCTCGCCGTCACCCGCACGGGCTGACCGGCGCGCACCCGCGCGCGATCGCGCGGAAACAGCGACAGCTCGACCCAGACCGTCGAGAAGTCCACCACCGTGAACAGTGCCGAGCCGCCGGCCTGCTCGCCGGGATTGGTCATGCGCGCCGTCAGGACGCCGGACAAGGGGCTGCTCACTGGATAGACCTGAAGACTTTCGTTGCTTTCCACGGTCGCCAGCGTCTGGCCCTTGGCGATCCGGTCGCCAACGCTCACCGCCACGCTGCGCACGATGCCGGGGTAGCGCGCCGTGACGTGATGAACACGTTCGGCATTGGGCTGCACGCTGCCGTAGACCTGCAGGCGTTCGACCAGACGCACCGGCCCGGCTACGGCCGTTTCCAGCTTCGCCGCCGACCGCGCCTGCGGCGCCAGTCTCAGAGCGGTATCGTGTTCGCCATGATGCTCCGGTGTTTCGGAATGCGATTCTTCGGTTTGCGTGGCCGGTGCCGGATCGCCGCACGCCGACAAGGCGCCGACGCAAAGGGCCGCCAATGCGGCAACAAATATTCTGTGCATGATTTCAGTCCTCGCGGCTCGAACCGTTGCCGGTGAGTCGTTCGATTTCAATGAGCGTGAGTTGGTACTGGGCGGCCGACTCGATCAGGCTCGCGCGCACATCCAGCAGTTCGCGTTGGGCGTCCACCAGCTCCAGATAGCTGTAGCGACCGCGCTCGTAGGCGTACTGCGTGTTCTCCAACGCGGACTCCATCAAGGGCAGCGCCCGCGTACGCAGCACCCGCACCTGACGGCGGCGGTCCAGCAGTTCCTGGTAGTGCCGGAACAACTCCATGCGTGCGCGTACACGCGCCGCATCGCCACTCGCCACCGCCCCGGCCGACTGGGCGCCCGCCGTTTGTGCATCACCCTGCGAGCGATCGAAAAGCGGCAGCGGCACACCCACCGAAAACAGCAGTGCGGTATCGCCTGTGCCCTGAAAGCGCCGCAGTCCGGCACCCACTTCAATGCCCGGGTTGCGCCGCGCCAGCGCCAGCCGCAGTTCGGACTCGCGCAGACGTTGTTCGCTGAGATAGGCGCCGAAGTCCGGCGTGTCGTCGAGCGCCGCCAGCAGCGCTTCGTAGTCCGCCACCTCCGGCAGTGCGAACAGGTCCGCAGCGGCCCGCTCGAAGTCCGGCTGATCCGCGCCCCAACTCGCGGCCAGCGCGTAACGTGCCGCCAGCAACTGATGTTCCGCATGCGCGTCATCGCTGTGTGCACGCTCCAGCGCCACCTCGGCGCGGTCGCGCTCCGCCACCGGCGAGCGCGCCGCCGCCACCCGTTTGCGCACGGCGCCGGCCGTGTCCTCGGCCAGTTCCACCGCGTAGTGCGTCAGCTCGTGCGCCTGCTGCTGCGCCAGCACCGCAATGAAACGGCGAGCGGTTTCGGCGATGGCGTCGAGGCGGCGAATGTGTGCCTCGATGCCGAGGGCATCACGCTGATGCTGCGCCACCGCCAGACGCCGTTCGCGCAAGGCTGGAAACTCGATCAACTGGTTCAGGGACAGCGTCAGCTCGGCCTCGTCGAAGCCGGCGGTATCCCCACTGCCAAGCACGTTTTCCAGTTCCACGCCCAGCGTCGGATTCGGCCGCAATCCGGCCTGGGTCACGCGGCCGTCCTGCGCTTTGAGCACGTGCTGATAGGCGGCCAGTTCAGGGCTGGACTGCAGCGTGCGCGACAAGGCTGCACGCAGGCTCAGACCCGCCTGCGGCGCAGCCTCGGATTCGGCCCAGGCGTGCGGCAACAAAGCTCCGCACAGCAGAGCCGCGAGCGCCAGGCGCCCGCAAGTCTTGAGAAACATGAAAACTCCCGGATAGCGGAAACGGCTGCCGGCATGCACCGGCGCAACGGTTTAGCTCAGGGAGTACCGCGGTGGGCCGCGCAAGGGCGGCGAGAAACGATAGGCGCGCCGGGCACGAACCGCCGGTGGTGCGCGTGGAGACAGCACCGCGAGCAGAGTGCGGAACGTGTCAACCTGTTTTGGACACTCACTGAGGAATTAACTCACTTTTGAGCTTGACGGCGGTGAGGGTCGGGAAATTGACCTGCGAGCAGACGCCGGCATCGAGTTGTTCCGGGGTAACCGGATTGATGGTGACGATCTCGGGAGGCATCGGCACGCGGGGTCTGCCGCGGACAAATCGTTCCGGGTTGGCGTCGTAGGCGGCATCCAGGGCCACCTGTTTTTCAGCCGCCACGGCCAGGTGCCGGCCGGTGAAGACTTGTTCGGGCGTAAACCCGGCCAGACCGGAGTGATGGTGGGATCGGTTGTACCACTCGAAATAGTCGGCACACCAGGCTCTGGCGTGACCGGCGCCGGTGAATTTCGCCGGATAATCCGGTTGGCTTTTCTGGGTCTTGAACTGCGACTCGCTGAACGGATTGTCGTTGCTGACGCGTGGCCGACTATGGCTAGCGGTGACGCCGAGCTCGCCGATCAGATCCAGAAAGCTGTGGGCGATCATCGGCGAGCCGCGGTCCTGGTGCAGGGTCAGTCGGCCCTTTTCGATGGCATGGCGGTCGACGGCCTCGTTCATGAGCTGGCGGGCCAAGGCGCTGTTTTCCTTGCGGGACACCATCCAGGCGACAACGAAGCGGCTGTAGAGGTCGAGGACGACGTACAGCGACAGATAGACACCGCGGACCACCGTGGCCAGCTTCGAGATGTCCCAGGTCCAAACCTCGTTGGGCGCCCGCGCTTCCAGGCGCGGCACCGCGTGGTGCTGTGCCGGACGCTGCAGGCGACGTTCGCCGCTTTCGCCGGCCTGACGCAGGAGGCGATGCATCGTGCTCACCGAACACAGATAGCGGTCGTGCTCGAGCAGCTCCTGGTAGACCTGGACCGGCGGCTGGTCTCGGAACGCCTCGCTGTGCAGCACCTCCAGCACCCGCTGGCGCTCCTCGATGGATAAACTGCGGGGCTGAGGTGCATCCCGACGGGCGCGCGATGCCACAGGCCCAGCCACTCTTGGACGCAACCGCGCATACACGGAACTGCGGTTCAGGCCCAGGGCCTGACAGGCCGCGTTCATCGGCACCGGCGCTGGACGTTGCGCCACGAGGTTCATTCGCCGTTCCCAGTCGTCGCCAAGTCGATCATCGCCAAAGCTTTTTTTTGAAGTGCAAGACAGCCGTCGGCAATCTCCAGCTTGCGCATCAAGCGCTGGTTTTCCTGGCGCAGCTTCTCGATTTCCTTCTGTTCCGGCGTGAACCGGGCCGTGGGGCCGGGCGCGGTCTTGGACAAGCCTTCGACGCCACCTTCCGCCAAGTCCCGGCGCCATTGCTGCAGCTGCGTGCCGTAGAGCTTCTCACGGCGAAGCAGCACGCCCAATTCACCGCGGGCACACTGATCGGCTTGCGCCAGAATCCTCAGCTTGTAGTCCGTCGTGAACGAGCGACGGCTGCGCTTCTCCAGCGCCGCATCAGGCTGCACTTGGGTATCGATCTCTCGGTGGCTCGGCTTCGGCATCTTTCCAGTCTCTGGCTGGCCCTGAAATCTAGGTTATCTCTGACAGGGGCTGTCTAGAGGCAGGTTGACACACAGGGAGTGCGCGGCGCCTGCAGCATCAGGAAGGCAACCGGCAAGGCGATTCCGGCGTCGACGAGCTTGGCGCTGAGCTTCGCGGCCAGAGCGGCGGCGATTTTCAGTTCGACATCGTCGCCATCGTCTTGGCTGTGGTGCTCACCGAACAGCAAACCGTTGTCGGCGAAGTGCGACTGCGCATGATCGCGCCCCGGCTCCAGACCGGCACAGGCGTGCAGGTGCAGGCCCATGACTCTCGTCGCAATGAGGGTCAGGCAGATCAGCCAGAGTGTGAGACCGCGATGCATGGCGCGGACTTTACCGCGTCGGGACTTGGCACACGAATCCTCGGGATTCCACGCGAGGGATGCTGGCTGTCGGAATTTGGCCTTGGCGAAGGACGGACTTCAGCTCCGATTGCGCGCAATCATGCGCAATATCGCGTCAGTCACCATAGCGGGCGTCAACGCCACCAGCACAGGCGAGATCGCCGCGGCCAGCTGAAACAGGCCGTTGCTGCCGGGCTCGAATACCCAGAGTTCGATGCCCACAATGCAGGCCAGGCCCACCAGTACCACAGGCACCAAAATCAAAAACCGGATCTGTACAGCGATCAGGCTGAGCAGGATGGCAACCGGAAGAATCAAGGGCACCACGTCATAGCCCGCGCGAATACAGGCCGCCCGCGAACGCTGAGTCCTCGCAAGATGGCGGGGACGAGAATGCCAAGGAGTACCGCCTTCCCCAACGGAACCACTTCTGGCGGCAACTGCAAAAAGGCTCGATAGAATATGAGAATGCCGGCCAACCAGCGGCTCGTCGAAACGAACCTTCCTCAGCGGCTTCCTTGTTATATTGTTTGCTTGCCTGTCGCCTAACTCGGTGCGTCACCCCGTCGGTAATTTGAGCTTGAGGGGAAGGAAGAGATGAATCAGGCGCCGACGTCGGCCTTCTCTGCTTCCGCCGGTGCAAAGTCCCGCACGTGCGGGACCAAATCCGCAGCCTCCAAATCCTCATAGAAGCGGTCCAGAAGACGGTCCACGCAGGCTTTTCGATCGCCGCCGTGCTGTTTGAATATGACGGTGGTCAAGGTCAATTCTTCCTCGTAGGTGAATGTTCGGACCAGCGAACTGCCGACGAAGAGGTCTACCGTCAGACGGTGGGTTTCCGTAGTTTTCGACGGAATCACGAATAGCGAAGCCGCAGACACCATCAATCCGGCGAACTCGGCGGTCGTCATTTCGTTTTCGGCGCCGTACTTCATCTGGAGCGTAAAGGGCCAGCGCATTACCCCCCGCTCGACGCGAACGAATCGATCGGATTGGACGACCGCATTGCTCAAATGATTGGCCACTTCTGCCTGTTGAAGGGTCAAATACTCCCCGGCATCCAATGTGAAATTGACGGGCACAAACCGGTCCTCCGGCGCGGTGGCCGGCTTGGTAACCCTGTCCGCTCCACCACAGCCGGACAGCATCGCGAGAGCGCAAAGCGCCACCGCCCAGCTGCTCTTGAATTGCTTCGCCATCTCTACACCTCGACTCAAAGATTGCTACGACCACACTGGAATCGTGCTCCAGACGGTCCTCACCACCGGCAAACAGCGCCGCCACTGCGCTGAGGCGGCGGACTCACTGCGTCGGAATTTTGCGTACGCTGAGCACAGCTTTGTTCCCTTTGGGATCAAACCGGACGAGCTCTTGCCAACCATTCCGGCAGCGAACAAAAGCGGGATTGATGACTCCGCCGGATTCGGCGAAGCATTCGTCCTTGGAACGCGGGGCAATAGTGATCCATTGCGCTTGCATGCCGCTGATACCTTGGTTGAAACCTTCCCCAAGCACTTCAGCAACACCTGCACCGAATTCGCCGGCCGCGCGGCCAGCCTTGCGAGTAACGGCTTCCGCTTGCGCAAGCATTGGAGCAATCAACAGCAGAACCGTGATTGGCCGGCGCATGTCCCCCCCGAGTGCGATAGCGACACCGAAATCCTAATCGCTGCGCGTTCGAATGGGTATGCATTGCGCTAGTGGACGCCGACGAACGGTCGGATCTGCAGATCGGCCGGGTCGAGGGAGGTCCGGGAGGGCCCGCTACGCGGGAATACGGCCGCGGTAGGCGCGCCTCACCAATCCGTCACGGGGCAGGCATCGGCGCATCGGCCAACGGCTCCGTGGCTTCATCTTCCAGCATAAGGTGCGCAACGCCCGAAGCCACCGAGAACGCCCGGTCCAGTGTTTGCCCGTCGGTTCGCTCGCTGACCATTGGCACCATCCAGAACTCGGCCTGCAGGCGCTCTGGGGTCAGGTCGAGCAGCAGATAGCCGTTGAGCGTGTTCTCGTAGTACTTGAGGTGCGGGTTGGTCACGCGCAGCAGCTGCTCTGCGTCCGTGGCCAGGCTGTCGAGCACGGAGGTGAGCCCGTTACCCGAATCGGGATCGCCGCGTGAAGTGATCGAGGTGGCGACGAACTCCACGCCAACAGCGCCCGCTCCGCTGGCCGGGGAATAATTCGGGCCATTGGGGTCCGGCGTGACTTCGAAGGCATAGGCTTCGTGCGCGTCGCCGGTGAGAAACACCAGATTGCTGCGCCCTTGGAGCAAGGCGAACAGACGGTCACGCGCGGGCTTGTAACCGTCCCATTTGTCGGGCGAGAGATAGACGCCGCCGCCCAAGGCTTCGGGACTGCCGATCAGCTTGAGCTGGGAGAAGTACACCTGATTGCCGATGAGCTGCCAAATCCCCGTCTTTTGCGCAAGGCCGGCTTCGAACCAGGCTTCCTGTTCGGCGCCCAGCAGTTGCCTTGCCGGGTCCAGGAAATCATCGGTTTGCGTGAACACCGGAATGGTATCGCCGAACAAGGTGTTGGGCGCCAATTGTTCGTCGCGCCCGATATGGCGCGTATCGAGCATCGTTAGATCGGCCAGTCGCCCCAGCCTGAAGTCGCGGTAAACCCGCAACGAGTCAGCGGGATCGGGCGGACGGATCGGCAGCCATTCGAAGGCCGCGCGGACGGCCTGCTGGCGACGCTCGTAATAGTCGCCCAGCTCGGGATCGTGGCTCTGGGCACCGTCCTTCCAGGCATTGTTGCAGACTTCATGATCGTCCCAGACCCAGATCATCGGGTGCTGCCGGTGAAGTTCCTGCAGATCCTCATCGAGCCGGTACTGTGCATATCGAGCGCGGTAGTCCGCGAGACTCACGATTTCGTACGGCGGATCGTGGGGTCGAACGCGATCCTGGTCGCCGTTCTCGTAAATGTAATCGCCCAGATGTACCACGGCCTGAAGGTCATTGCGTTCGGCCACACGCCGATAGGCGTGAAAGTACCCTGCCACATAGTTGGAGCAGGTCACAAACGCGAGCCGCATGCGCGCGATGTCCGCGTCCGCATCCGGCAAGGTGCGCGTACGACCGATCGGCGACGACTCGCTCGCCGACAGGAATCGATAGTAGTAAACCTGATCGGCCTGCAATCCCGTGACGTCGATCTTGACGGTGTAGCCAGCATCCGGCTCGGCCAGCGTGCGGCCGCTGCGTATGATGTCCGAGAAGCTCGTGTCCATCGCCAGCTCGTAGCGAATGCGCGCCGCCTTGCCGCCTGGCGACTCGGCCCGGGTCCACAGGATCACCGCATCAGGCCAGGGATCACCGCTGGCGACACCGTGCGTGAAACTGGCGACATCCAATGGAGCGTCGTCGTCACCCGTGTCGGACGAATTCGCGCAGGCATTGAGCAGCGGGATCGTGCCCGCAGCGGCGGCGAGCATGAACTCGCGTCGGGTGAGTGGCGGCATGGGAAACAGACAAGGAACCGAATCGCGGAACTATCGCGAGGGCCCGTGACGCTGTGATTACACAGGTAGCGGCTGACGAAGCCCAATTGCGGCCAGCTGCTCCGCGTATTGACGAAGGCATCCGCTGCGGCCGAGCAAATCGACGGACCGGTCGAAACCTTGCCGCAGATGTGCTGATCTTCCCGTCGGGAGATGGGAGATGGGCGCATCACCGCAGTTTGGCTGGCTACAGGCGCTCCGAACAGCCATGTCCTGTTTCTGGGCCTGTGTGATAATCACTAGAATGGGGAAGCCGGTCACTTAAGGCTCAGACGAAATACAGGGGCGGAGATCGGCATCGGCACGGGCTCAAGCCCCATTGGCCGGCTCACGCCGCATATTTCCGGTGGCAAGCATTTTCGTAGAATCAAAGACTTTAGAACAGCTGATAGCTGGGGGAACTTACATGCGTGGACTAATGCGCATCGTCGCATTCACTTCGATCTTGGGGGCATTCGCACCAGCAATCGCCCAGCCGCTTTCAGCGGAGCACTTTGCAAAGGACGCGGAGTTCCAGCGGGTGGTCATTTCTCCCGATGGGGATCGACTCGCCACCACGCTGAGGGTCGACGGTCGCGTGCTGCTCAATGTCTTGCAACTTCCTAGTTTGAAGCCAATTGGAACATTTGGCCTGCGTGACGGGCGTGATGTCGAGGACATTTACTGGGCGACGAATGATCGAATTCTATTCGGCCTTTCGTATCGATCGGGGGACGAGGAAGCACCGGTATTCACGGGTGACCTGATGGCCGTGAATGTGGACGGCTCCGGAGTGAAGACCTTGCTCAGCAGCCGGTCCAACATCGTCAGCAATGTCTCTATTTCTGGGCGTGTGTGGTGGATTCTCGACGTGCTGAGAGATGACCCGGACTACGTCCTGATCGCTCGCTATGAGTACTCGAAGGATTACTTTCCTGTGGTCTACCGGCTCAACCTGAAAAATGGAAGGCTGTTCCACGTGTTGGATGCGCGTCAGCGACGGGCGGATTTCCTGACTGACCATGAGGGCAAGCTGCGTATTCAGAGCGGCACCGAACTGAACGACTCGTGGGTCATTCAGTATCGGGGTTCCGAGAAGTCCAGCTGGAAGGAAATCGGTCGGTACGGCGGCTTCGGAGACAATTCCGTCTCATTTGGCGGAATCTCGCCACTTGAATTCGACCACGACAACAAGCGGGTATACGCGGTGGACAACCTCGATAGTGCCACCAAGGGCTTGGTTCTGCTCGACCCCGAAAATGCGGACGATCCTCCGCAGCTTCTGTTCAGGCATCCGATTTTTGATGTGAACGATCTGCTCCCAAGCCGTACGCGCGGGCAGCCTATTGGCGTTACCTGGGAGGGGGACCGGACAGAGTGGAGGTTCTTCGAACCCCTGCATCCAGACGCGGCGCTCTTCGAGGGCATCCGCCAGTCATTCAAGGGCCAGGACGTCCACTTCAAAAACTTCTCTTGGGAGCGTAACCGGGCGGTATTTTCCGTTGAAAGTGACATATCCCCAACCGTGTTCTACGTGATTGACCTTGAGCACAAGAAAATGCTGGCAAAGTTCCCGACGCGCCCCTGGATCGACAGTTCAAGGATGTCGCCGATGCTGCCTCTGGAGATGCAGGCTCGCGATGACGTTACGCTCAGAGGCTATCTCACCCTGCCGAAAGAGCGTAAGAAGGGCGCGCTGAAGAAAATGGTTGTTCTGCCTCACGGCGGGCCTCACGGCGTCCGGGACTATTGGGGCTTCGATCCGGAGGTGCAATGGCTGGCGGCCAACGGCTATGCGGTTCTACAGGTGAATTACCGCGGTTCGTCAGGATACGGCAAGGAGTTTTCGGCCCTTGGTCATGGCGAATGGGGCGCCAAAATGCAGGACGACCTGACCGATGCCACCCTGTGGGCGATCCAGAACGGATTCGCCGACCAGTCCGCCGTCTGCATCTATGGCGGCAGCTATGGCGGATATGCCTCGCTTATGGGCGTGGTGCGCGAACCCAATCTATATCAATGCGCCGTGGGCTTTGTTGGCATCTACGACTTGGCGATGTGGAAAGACTACGGCGCTGCTTCGAGCTACGCGGAAGGCCGCGCTTACCAGGATGCCGTCATCGGACAGGATGAGAAGACTCTCCGCGAGAGATCGCCTGCGTATCGCGCGAATGAAATCAAGGTGCCGGTACTACTGATTCATGGCAAAGACGACTACATCGCTCCGATTGCACAGTTCGACCGAATGAAGGACGCATTGGAGGCCGCAGGCAACCCACCGCAGACGCTGCTCAAGACCAATGAGGGCCACGGGTTCTATGGCGAGGAAAATACGGCGGAACTCTACAAGACGCTCGTCGAGTTCATGGATCGCTCTATCGGAGCCAGGCACTGACTCGGCTCGGGCGACGACGCAGATCCGGGCGCGGACAGCTTCGAAACCGCCAGCTGCCGATGCGCATGACACGGCTTCTTTGCCCAGCCGGAAGCGCATGGTCAGTCGGCAAATCGAGCCGCGACTCGATGAACTATGGTGTCCTCCACAGTTGTATATCTTTCCTTGATTTCGGCAGTAAACTTCAGACTGGCGAAATCCCGCTTGAACGGTGATCGGGGGTGAAGTGCACAGGTTCCGGTTTGCAGCGGCTGGTTCACGTGGCCGTCAACTCGCCTGGATATCCACCTTGTGCTGCTCGTTTGGCCTCCTTGGGTGCATGTCTGCCCCAACAGTCCCTGGCGGCGATCGGGCCTGGATACTTCGGGGCGCGGGCCTGCTGGACGAAGTGCCCCCCCTGAAGCTTCCCGATCCCGCAACGCTGCTGGCTATTGACGATGAAATGCGGGAGTTTGCCCAACGGGTCGCTGGCGAAAAATTCACAGTCGAGGGCAAAGTCAACGCGCTGGCCAATGCCCTCACGGAACCGACAGGCTTGGGATTGCAGTACGACGCCGCAGCCACACTGAGTGCCCGCGACGCCTTCAAGGCTAGACGCGTCAACTGCCTCAGTTACACAATGCTCTACGTCGCCCTGGCGCGTGAAGTCGGGATCAACGCGAACTTCAATGACGTGCAGGTTCCCTTGATCTGGGGACTTCAGGATGAGAGTTTCATACTCTATCGACATGTCAACGCACGGGTGACTCTCGGCGCCAACTACTTCACCGTAGTCGACTTGGCTCCCGGCGAATTCGATCCTCGATTTTCGCAGCGTCTGATGAGTGACCAGCTGGTCCGTGCGCAATTCTTCAACAATCGCGCAGTGGAATTGCGCGTGGCCGGACGGGCCATGGAATCGTTGCAGTACCAGCTCCGGGCAATTGATCTGGCTCCACATCGAACGGAGTTCTGGGAAAACCTGAGCCAAATTTACAGATCGCAAGGTGAACTGCGCGCAGCCAAGGCAGCAGTCGATGTGGCGCTGAGCATGAGTCAATACAGCGAAACGGTCTTCAGCAATGCTGCGGGAATCTATGCGGATCTGGGTGAAACTGACTTAGCGACGAAATTTGATCGACGCGCGGAAGGGCTCCGCCGCAAGAATCCTTACTATCACTATCGGCTGGCGCTCAATGCACTTGAACGCGGCGACGATCGCACTGCGTACGCGTCCGTGCAACGGGCGCTTTCCTTAAACATGAACGAAGACCGCTTCTATTTTTTGAAGGGCATGATTCTTCAGCGCCGAGGCGATACAGCCTTGGCAAAGCAATACATGCAAACAGCGCTGGAGTTGAACCGCAACGCCGAACGCGGAACCATTTACCGAGACAAGATTAAAATTCTCGATCATGGGTAGCCCTACCGGCGACGTCTGACCCCGAAAATGAGCAGCACTGTCATTTTGGAGTCGGACCTTGAGTAAAGAGGTCGGGTACAACATAGCTGTAGGCGAAGAGCAGATCATCCGCTTTCACGGGATCGCCTTCGCCTCCAAGCTTACGGCAACCGCCTCCTCAGCACTGCGAGGGAGCAAGGTCGCTTTTTTTTCGTTCCGGAAGAACTTGGATTCAAGAGTCAAGTGCAACACGGTTTGAGAAATTGGCGATTTCTTCGGCCATGGCTTCTTCAGGCGTTCTCCAATCCAAAGTCTTGCGCGGACGGCCGTTGAGAAGCCGGGCGATGTCGTTGAGCATCGTCTGGCTGGCCGTCGATAGATCCGTGCCTTTGGGCAGGAATTGGCGCAGCAGGCCATTGGTGTTTTCGTTGCTGCCGCGCTGCCAGGGCGCGTACGGGTCAGCAAACCAGATGTCGATGTTCAGTCGCTCGGCCAGCTCGGCGTGACGAGCCATCTCACTGCCGCGATCGTAGGTCAGGCTCTGGCGCAGAAACGCCGGCAGCTTTTTCATCTGCCGCGTAAAACCCTCGAGCGCGGCATCGGCGCCGCAGCCGCTCATGCGCGAGAGCACCACGAAGCGGGTCTTGCGCTCAACCAGCGTGCCGACGGCAGAGCGGTTGTAGGCGCCTTTGATGAAGTCGCCTTCCCAATGCCCCGGCAGCTTGCGCTCGGCGACATCCTCGGGGCGATGCACGATGCGCAGCGACTCCGGTGTGGTATTGCCTTTGGCCAAGGTTCGACGGCGTCGACCACGGGCTGGCTTGCCCTGGCGCAGCGCTTCGATCAGCGATTGCTTCAGCGCACCGCGCGGATAAGCGTAGATCGCCGCATAGATGGTTTCGTGGCTGATGCGCCACTCCGGTTCATTCCCATGCATGTGCGCCAGTCTGCGGGCGATCTGCTCGGGCGACCAGCGCCAGTACCGCAGCCGGTTGTGGATGTGCTCGAACAAGGCCGTGCCTTCGGTGAGCTTGCGGCGACGCACGCTGCGGCGACGGCGCTGCCCGTAGGCCTTCGCGGCGACCGTGGCGTCGTACGTCACTGCCTCCGCATTTCGACTCACCTCCCGCGAGATCGTCGAAACATCACGATCCAACAATCGAGCAATGCCTCTAAAACTGCTGCCCCGTTGGTGTTCAATCATGATCACGGCTCGCTCTTCACTGCTCAGATGCTGGTATTTCGTTCCCATCGCAACACTCTACCTTCAGTGAGGTGTTGCACTTGGAAATTGAGTCTAAG
>Ga0207893_1000119_pt1 | contig 57272 bp, 58 predicted proteins | sample MalvirmetaMSP121_FD_184233 | JGI IMG/M metagenome (GOLD analysis project Ga0207893, IMG submission 184233) | Marine viral communities from the Deep Pacific Ocean - MSP-121 (SPAdes) | ecosystem: Environmental > Aquatic > Marine > Oceanic | place: Pacific Ocean | collected 2001-06-02 | reverse complement strand
CCATCGCGCAGGTCCGTGCCAAGGGATTCAAGATCGGGCTGCACAGCGCCGGCATCAAGCCGAAACTGTTTCGCCAGGTGCTACCGCTGGTGGACTGGGTGGGCTTCGACGTCAAGGCGTTGCCCGAACATGGCCGGCTGATCACCGGCGTGGAAGGCAGTGGCGAGGCGAACTGGAAAAGCCTCGAAGCGCTTGTTGCGAGCGGCGTGGAATATGAGTGCCGCACCACCGTGCACTGGCAGCTTTTCGATGCTGAACGCCTGTGGGACATGGCGCAGCGCTTGCGCAAACTGGGTGTAGAACGGTTCGCCGTGCAATGCGTGCGCACCGCCCGGATGCTCGATGAGTCTCTTGCCGACAGCCGTGCGCCCTACGATCAGCAAAAACTCTGGGACCGCATGGGGCGGTTGTTTCCGTCGTTCGTTCTGCGAGGTTGAGTTCGTACCTAGTGGGCAAGTTCGCTTCTGTAGGAGCGAGCTTGCTCGCGAACGGCCTTGTGCGCTCGCGCAGTCTGGGTGGGCTTCAGGCCACGAATCAGTGCGTAGCGTGGGCTTCAGCCCACCGGTTCGTCACTCCAAACGGAGCGAGCCGATCCAGCCGGGTAGGGTGCGCTTCAACTCATCGTCAAAAGCGAACGATCAGCTCCAGCCCCAGAACTGCAGATACCAGCCATAGCCAACCACCGCGGTCGCCAGTCCGACGCAACCGAAGGCGAGCAGCCGACGCAGGCCGTTAGCGCCGTAACGGCTGATCACCTTCCAGGCCAGATACAGACTCCAGCCAATCGCACCGGCCAAGAGCAGGGCGCGTGTCGGCTGCGCCCAGGCGAGGATGAAACCTTCGTAGCGCAGCAGTTTGATGGTGGTGGCTGAAAGGCCGAGAAACAGTCCGGCGCCGCCCAGCGGTGTGAGCGTCAGCGCCAGATGGTGGAACACCTCACCTCGGCGATTCATCAAGCGCACTGCACCTTGCAACAGCAGCCAGAGCGCGCCGCCAATGAGCAGCGAGCTGGCGCCGATATAGGCAAGGATTGCCGCACCGTCGAGCCAGGTGAAGGCGTCGTTGTTCTGCGGGTAATGGGTCAGTAGCCACCAGGGTGCATTGGCTTCTAGCGGCCAGAAGATGTCGCGATCGACCAACCACTCGGCAGCGGTCTGCTTGAGGCTGATGAACCAGGGGCTGACTGTCCATTGGAACGCGCCCATGGCCAGGCCGATCATGCCGAACAGCAGCAAGCTGCTGTCCCAGTGGCCATGCTGCGCCTGGTTGCCGACGATGAGGATTTCCTGGTTCGGCGAGCGGGCGGCGAGGGCGACGGCGCCGCGCTGGCCACTGCAACGACCGCAGGCGTGACATTCACTGTTGCCCTGCATACGGCGGATGTCGATCAGCGGAGCGCAGTTGGGCGTGGCCAGCCGTGGCCCTTCGTTGGCCTGCCAGCGCTCCTCGTCGACCTTGTAATGCATCGGTGCCAGGCGGGCGAGCAAGCCGAACACGCCGCTGACCGGGCACAGATGTCGGCACCAGACACGTTTGCCGCGACCATAGAGATAGCCGACGAGCATCGCCGCGACCGTTGAGCCGCCCAGGATCAGCGCGGCAGCCCGGCCGTAGTCATAGACGCTGATCAGCTGGCCGTAGACGGTGGTCAGTACGAACGCAATGGTCGGCCAGCCGCTCCAGCGGATCCATTGCGGGGTGCGTCTGTTCAACCCGCGCCAGCTGATCCACTCGCTGAGCGAGCCCTCCGGGCAGAGCACGCCGCACCAGAGGCGACCGAACAGCACCATCGACAGCAAGACGAAAGGCCACCAGAGCCCCCAGAACAGGAACTGGGCGAACACCGTGATGCTGTCGAGCATGCGCGCTTCGGACGGCGGCAGCGACAGAAACGCCGGCACCAGCAGCAACACCAGGTAGAAGCCCACCACCAGCCACTGGATCAGGCGAATGGTCCTGGCATGCTGGCGCAGCAGGTCGCCGACGCGGGCCAGCCAAGGGGCATTGGTGATCATGCGGGGCTCGCCTCGAGACGGGCCTCCGTCTTCGGTCGCAACCAGGCCCAGACGGCCAGCCAGTAGAGCCCCATCAGGATGACCGCCGCCAGCGAGGGCATGGCGCGGTAACCGGTCAGCCCGGCAATGGTGCTGCCCAGGGTGCCGCCGTCATCGAGCAGGGCGGAGGTGTCCCACAGCGGATCGCCGAAGACCGTGTACAGCATCTCCGGAACCTCCATGCCCATCAGCTGCCCGCTGAAGCGGTCTAGCCCACCCATCAACAGCGCCGCGCCGAGCAGCAGCAGCAGGGCTTCGCTGACCTTGAAAAAGTGCTTCCAGGAAAACAGCCGGCTGCCGGCCTGCAAGGCCGCGTAGCTCAGCAATGCGAGCACAAAGCCCAGCACACCGCCGACGACGAAGCCGGTCAGGTCCGCCCCGTCTTGCTGATGACCGATGCCGTAGAGAAACACCACCGTTTCGCTGCCTTCACGCGCCACGGCGAGCATCGCCAGTACCAGCAGGCCGACGCCGCTGCCCTGGCTGAGGTGCGACGCGGCACTGTCCACCAGGTTGCGCTTGAGGTCGCGGCCGTGGTGGTGCATCCAGCCGACCATCTGCAGGATCAGCAGCGCCGCAGCCAGCAGCATGGCGCACTGGAACCACTCACCGGCGGGACCGGCCAGCCAGTCGCCGGCGCTGAGAATGCCCCAGGCCAGCAGCGAAGCCAGACCCAGGCCGGCCACCACGCCGCCCCAGAGCATGCGCAGCGCCTGACGGTTGCCCGGCTGCTGACTCAGCCAGGCATGCAGGATGCCGATGACCAGTAGCGCCTCGACGCTTTCACGCCAGACGATGAACATTGATTGGCCCATGTCGCTTCTCCTGTTGAGAGACTACTTGGCGATGATTTCGCCTTCCGGGAGGTCCATGTGGAACTCGTCGAAGAAGGGATAGCGGCCAGGTTTGAGGGGATGGATGACGACAAACGAGGTGACGCCGGGCGAGAGGACCTTTTCCACCCGCAGGGGCGTGCTCTCGAACTCGGTCGGGCCATTGCCGGCATTGATGACGACGATCTTGAAGCGCTGGCGCGCCGGGACTTCAATGGTCGCCGGCTCGAAATGGCCGTCGCGAATGGTCAGCTCATACGTCGGCAACCCGGCCTGGGCGCCGCCGGCAAAGCCGGCAACGAGCAGGGCGAGGGCAGGAAGCAGGGCGCGTTGCATGCTCACCTCCGACTCAGTAACCACCTTTCTTGCCGATGCCGGCATAGGTGAACTCGTAGTTCAGCGTGCACTGCTCGAACCAGGGCGCAACGCCGGTTTCCTTGTCGACGTGACGGCCGAACATGGTGTGCTTGCCATCCGGCGGCGAGACGATGAAGGTCAGCTGGTACTTGCCTGGCCCCATCAGCTTGACGTTGTCGCCATAGTGCGGGCCGTCATTGGCGACCATCGGGTGGAAGTCGCCTTCGATTTTCTCGTCCGAACCCTTCTTGCTCAGCGCATAGCGGATGTTCAGATAGGAGACGAAGCTGCCTTCCTGCCAGCCGTTGCGGTTGCCTTCGGTGGCAGCGATGTCGGCCTCCAGGTGCACGTCGGATTTAGCGGCATCAAGCATCATGCCGGCGGGCTCCATCTCGACCGGTTGCAGGTAAACGGCACCGACTTCCATGCCGCTGCACTGCTGCGGTTCACCGATGGGGTATTCCTTGGCCTGAGCGAGGGGAGCGAGCAGCAACGAAGCGATGGCGAGGGTAGCGGGAATGCGCATGAAGCCTCCGAGGAGAAGAGATGAATGACGTGGAGAGGTTCGCACCTGTGATGCTTAACGATAATGATTCGCGTCAATTTTGAATGAAATACTTTGTAACGTATACCCTCGATTGCTGCTTGTCGTTGCGTCTGATCGAGCGCCAGGCCGCGTCTCTAGGGGCTTTTAAGCCCTTTGTGCGTTGAGTTGTCACACCCGGTTCGAGCGCTCAGTCGACGGCAATCTGTTCGCTGCAGCTGCGACGGGTGGATAACGCTGCAGACGATTTAAAGCTGCGAGGCAGATCGATAGCGGCCTACCATATGCACTTTCGGAGTCGGGGAATTTCATGACTCAAGCTGTACTGGATGCCAGAACCGCCCGTGTACTGCCCTGGCTGGTCGCTATCGCATTCTTCATGCAGACCCTGGATGGCACCATTCTCAATACCGCCTTGCCGGCGATGGCCCGCGACCTTGCTGAAGATCCACTGCGGATGCAGGGTGTGGTCATCGCTTACATGCTCACCGTGGCTCTACTGATTCCGGCGTCGGGCTGGGTAGCGGATCGTTTTGGGACTCGGCCGGTTTTCTTTTCCGCTATCGTGCTGTTCACGCTGGGTTCACTGCTGTGTGCGATGAGCACCAGCTTCAACCAACTGGTGATGTCGCGTGTGGTGCAGGCGGTTGGGGGCGCGCTGATGCTGCCGGTCGGACGGCTGGTGATACTGCGGGCCTACCCGCGCAGCGAGTTTGTCCGGGTGATGACCTTCATCGCGCTACCGGGCATGGTCGGGCCTCTGATGGGGCCGACGCTCGGCGGTTGGCTGGTCCAATATGCGTCCTGGCACTGGATCTTCCTGATCAATCTGCCGGTCGGGCTGATCGGCTGCATCGCTGCCTTTCGTTTCATGCCCGACCTGAAGAGTGCCGAGCGCATGCGCTTCGATACCGTCGGCTTTCTGCTATTCGGTGGCGCCATGGTGCTGATCACCATTGCGCTTGAAGGCCTCGGCGAGATGCAAATGCCCCACGCTCGCGTGATGTTGCTGGTGGCTATTGGCGGTGCTTGCCTCGCGGCGTACTGGTTGCGCGCCGGTCACATCGACAAACCGCTGTTCAGTCCGACGCTGTTCCACACCCGCAGTTTTGCCGTTGGTATCTTTGGCAACCTGTTCGCGCGATTGGGCAGCGGGGCATTGCCGTTCCTGCTGCCATTGCTGCTGCAGGTCGCGCTGGGCTATTCCCCGTCGCAAGCGGGCATGACCATGATCCCGTTGGCGCTGGGTGCGATGTTCATCAAGCCCTTGGCCAAGCCGCTGATCGACCGCCTCGGCTATCGGCGCATCCTGATCGGCAACACGCTGCTGCTGGGCAGCCTGATCGCCAGTCTGGCGACCATCGACGGGCAGACTTCGACTGTGTTGTTGCTGCTGCACCTGAGCCTGATCGGCATGGTCAATTCCATGCAGTTCACGGCAATGAATACCGTGACGCTGGTGGGGCTCAGCAACCAGAACGCCAGCAGCGGCAACAGCCTGCTGTCGGTGGTGGTGCAGTTGTCGATGAGCCTGGGTGTCGCCTCGGCCGGTGCCCTGCTGGGCGGCTTTACCGTGCCGGGTGCGGATGGGGCGGCGTTGCTGGAGGCGTTTCACCTGACCTTTCTATGCATCGGGGCGATGTCGATGCTGGCCGCATCGTTGTTCTTTCAGCTGGACAGCAAGCAAGCCATGGCGGCTCGACACATAGACACTGAGTGACCGAGCCTCGGATCAGCCGATGCAAAGCTCGGCTTCTTCCTCGTCCTCGGGGATCTCATCGGTGACGATCACTCGCGCGTGGTGGCTGGTTTCCTCCTCCATGCGCAAGCCGAAGTAGCGGTTGTCATACGCATCCCAGAATGCTTCGACCTGCTCCATTGTGGCGGCCTCAAGGAGTACCTCCAGGCTGTGCTCCAGGACAATGGTGTAGAGTTTTTCGGCAGACATGATTAGCAGGCTCGTGCTCGATTCAAGAGGCGGCTGCTCCTCTGCAGCCGTGATGTCATTCTGACAGCTGAAGGGCCTTTGCAAGCTTCCGCTCATCGCCTGAAAAGAGATTCCCGCTGAACGGTTAGCCTCGATTTGGAACTGTTTGAATCGAGCAGATCCGGCCAATGTTCTGTTCAGCCAGGCCGCGAATCGCGCATCGATGTGTCGTTATTTGCGACATAGGGGTTCGCTCACAGGTCACTGCTGAAGTCTCCTCTCACTTAGCCTTCTGGCACGCAGCACTAGGTTTGCCACCGCTGGGGACACCCTTGGGACCCTCATTGAGTTCGCCCAAAACCCGCTGCCTTTGTTTACCTGTACGAGTAAACATTATCGACCTGTAAGTTCTAGCGACATATTGTTTAGCCATCGCCGGATATGCCGGTGGCAACAGAAGGATTTGATCTATGGGAACAATGGGAACGTTCTGGATGGTGACGGGAGGTTCGCTTTGCGCTGCGCTGGTGTTGGCCATCATTCTGTGGCTGCAGTGGTTGCAGCTCAGGCAACACAAGGTGGAACTCGCCGTGCTGCGCGACTTGCTAAAAAGGCTCGGTGAGATCATCCAGCGTCTGGAGCACGAAAAGGCCGAGCTTAGCGCAGGCCTGCGAGCGGAAACGGGGCAGGTCGAGTTGCTCAAGCGGCAACTGAGTCAGCTACGTGGATGACTCAGTCTGCTCGCGTTCTTTGTGTTTTACCCCTGAGGGCTGTGTTCCGCCTGCTCGCAGTACTGCCGGTAGCTTTCTGATAAGTCGGACGGGCACACACCACACTGGCGATTGCCAGGAACCGCGTGATCGATGAACTTCGGATACGGCAGATCCAGCTCCGCCATGATCGTTCTGAATTGCTCCAGCGATACGGCTTCGCCCAGTCGCGGGTTGCGTCGCTTTTCCTGGGCGATGGTCGATACGCGGCGGTCATGGTAATCGTGGGCGGGATAAACCAGGGTGTCGTCCGGCAAAGCGAACAGCTTGCCTCTGACACTGTGGAACAGATCATCTGCACTGCCGTTCTGGAAATCGGTCCTGCCGCAGCCGTCTATCAACAGTGCATCGCCACTGAACAGTCGATCGCCGAGCAGGTACGCGAAATGCCCGTCCGTATGGCCCGGCGTATGCAACGGCGTCAGCTGCAGGATGCCGACCTCAAACGGAGTGCCTTCCTCGATGCCTACGTCAGTACAGGCCAGCTTGTCGATGGCCGGGCTGGCGATACGGCAGCCGGTCTTCCTTTTCAGCTCCAGCGCGGCGGTGATGTGATCGGCATGTACGTGCGTGTCGAGCGTGAACGCCAGCTTCAAGCCCATACCGGCCAACTCGGCCAGATCGCGATCCATCGTCGAAATGACCGGGTCGATCAGCACTGCTTGTCCGGTATCCTTGCAGCCCAGCAAATAGGTGTAGGTGGAGGAAACGGGCTCGAATAGCTGGCGAAAGATCATCGTCTTCTCCGTTCAGTTGTGGGATGGCTGCGGCGCTTGGTTCAGCATTTCCAGCAGTGCAAACTTCTCGCGGTCGATCTCGCCGCGCGTGCGAATCCCCAGTCGACGCATGACCGGCAGTGGCGGGCACCAGCCTTGCAGGCCGTGTTGCAGCAGAAACGGCAGCACAATACCGGGGAGCAGGAACCATTTACGGTTCACCGTCAGCCCGAGCAGCAGGCCGGACAGCGCAAGCGAAGAAGCGTTGACCTCCAGCGCGCGCTCGACATCCCACTCGCGATCGAGTGCTTCGATGCGTTGGATGATCGAGTGTCGATCCAGATTGCTGAAGTGGCGGATGTTTTCTTCGGTTTGCTGATCAATAGCGTGATTGATCGAGGCGGATGTCGAGCGGCGAACTCGATCCGTCTGGTCACTTGTGGCAAGGTCCTGATGGATTGTGGTCATGGCAGTCTCCTGATGCACGCCCACCAGTGGGGCTGGCGTGGTGAGAAAATGACTACGGGAACAGGTGCGAGGCAGTACAACGCCCATAAGTTCCGATGAAAACCGCTCCGACGAGCAGGGACACTTTATTGAGATATATATCGGTAAAATGTTCCGTCAACCTGTCCTGATTAACGGTGGAAAATGGACGCTGCGTCAGAAATCGATATGGAAACGCTCCGTAGCAGTGCAGCGCAGGCCTGCGGTTTGCTCAAGGTTTTGGGTAACCCCGACCGGTTGCTGCTGTTGTGCCAACTGACTCAGGGCGAGTACTGCGTGGGCGATCTGGCGACCCAGACGGGCATCACTCAGCCGACCCTTTCTCAGCAGCTGACCGTGCTGCGGCATAACGGCATGGTCAGCACCCGTCGCGAAGGCAAGCAGGTCTACTACGGCATCGCGAGTCCCCAAGCGATGGAGGTCATGCAGGTGTTGTACAAGCTGTACTGTCAGGCGCCTCACGTCGAGGAGAACGTCAGCGAGCCTTGAGCAGGGCGCACGATGGCGCGTCTCGCATGCGGCATACGTAGCGCGAGCATCACCGGTCAGACGGTTGATGTGGCGGATCACTCAGCCGCGAAGTCTTCTCAATAACGTCCTCCTGCAGACCAGCGATCAGCTCGACCTGCAGTCCATCGCCGTGAGCGACGAACCTGAGTTCACAACCGCAGCGCTCGGCGATGGCCTTGACGATGGAGAGCCCGAGCCCGCTGCCGTCCCCCTCGCTGTTTCGCCAGAATCGTTCAGTGAATCGTTCGACCTGTTGTGCAGCGATGACCGGTCCGTGATCGACCACCGTGAAGCGAACCTTGTCTTCAGCATGCTGCTGCAGTGACAGCTGAACGTGGGACCCTGGGCGCGTATGCCGACGTGCGTTGTCCAGCAGATTGCGCAGTGCGGCGATGGCCAGAGCGGGCGGCATGGCCAGGGCACGCAGGGACACGTCTGCTGCCGCGTTCAACTCGATGCGGGGACCAGGCTGCTGGCTGGCGTCAGCGATGGCCAGTTGCGCCACCTCGATGGCCGTGCACCGTTGGCCGTCATCGAAGGACACCCGTCCCTCCACACGGGCCAGCATCAGCAGCTGCTCCAGTGTTCGGTGCAAGCGATCGGTGCCGAGCTCGGCCTGGGCCAACGCCCGCCTGGCGGTATCGCCCTCGGTCATGGCTGCGACCTGCAGATGGGTCTTGATGGCCGTCAGCGGGCTGCGCAGCTCGTGGGCGGCGTCATCGGTGAGCCGGCGTTCACGTTCGAGCGCCTGCGCGATCCGTGCAAACAGCTGATTCTGTGTTTCTACCAAAGGCGCCAATTCCGGCGGCAGCCGTTCGATGATCAGGGAATCGACCGAGTCGGCACTGCGCTGCGCCAGAGCGGTGCGGATTCGCCTGAGTGGCGACAGGCCTTTGCCAAGGCCAATCCAGAGTACGACCAGACTGCCGAGCAGGGCGACCAGTACCGGCAGTGCTGCAGCCAGCAGCACCGAGCGCTTGAGCGTCGCGCGTTCATCGAGTCGATCAGCCGTGGTGATGCGCATCCCGTCGCGGATCATGGTGAAGGTTCGCCAGGCCGTGTCGCCGATCAGCTGGTTGTGAAAGCCGGTGTGCTGGGCGTCGAGCACGCTGTCTGGCGCCGAATGGCTGCGCGCGAGCACCTCACCGCGCAGCGAGCTGACCTGGCAGGCCAGCCCGTTCTCGATACCGAGCTGCTCTGCGCTCAAGCGAGTGATACCGCCTTCACCCAGCTGCGGCTGCGGCAGTTGCACCAGCAGCCCGGTGACCATCCGAGCCGATGCGGCCAGACGCTGATCGAGCGACAGCATCAGCTGGTTGCGTACATCGAACAGCATCCAGGTCGCTGCCGCCGACCAGAGCAGCACAAAAGCGGCGCCGAGGGCGAGGGTCAGACGCAGGCGCAGACTCATGTGTCGGTGGCTCGGGCCGGTTCGGTCACGGGCCCGGGCCCGGCGGGTCCCAGTCGATAGCCGAGTCCCCTGACGGTTTCGACAATGCCGTTGCCCAGCTTGCGACGCAGATGATGGATGTGGACGTTGAGCGCATTGCTCTCGACCTCGTCGTCCAGCCCGTATACCGCGTCTTTGAGCTGCTCGGCCGAAAGCACCCGGCCGGGGTTCTGCAAGAGCGCTTGCAGCAGCGCCTGTTCACGCCGGGACAGGTCAACTGGTACGCCCGCCATGGAGGCGGAGCAGGCGGCCGGGTCATAGCTCAGCGGACCGTGTTCGATCAGGTGCGTCGTTCGTCCGGCGACGCGGCGCAGCAGAGCATGCAGCCGCGCCGCCAGTTCGCGCAGATCAAAGGGTTTGACCAGGTAGTCGTCGGCGCCTGCCTGGAGCCCCGAGACACGTTCGGCCACCGCATCCCGGGCTGTCAGAACGAGCACGGGCAATTCGAGCCCGCGACGCCGCAGTCGCTGGAGAAAGTGCAGGCCATCTTCGTCTGGCAGCCCCAGGTCGAGAATCATCAGATCGAAGTGGGCAGTGCGCAGCAGCGCGTCCGCCTGAGCGGCAGTCGCGGCGTGGGCCACGCCGAAGCCCTGGGCCTGGAGCCCGGCAACGATGCCGCTTGCGATGAGTGCATTGTCTTCTGTCAGCAGTACCTGCATGGGAAACTCGTCTTGAATGCACCGGCCAGTATCACGCTTCTCGATTAACGGAGCGTTATCAGAGGGTACGCTGAGTTGCTCGCGTAGCCTCGCATGTCGGTCTTTCTCTGTCGGTCAGTGGTCAGCTCCAAGCCAATTCGTTAACGGCCACTTAATCCCCAGTCGCCATGCTCGCATTGAATTTGCTGATGGGGTGTGTAGTTCATGCGAGCGGTCCTTTTCTCTCTGGCCTGCTGCCTCTGGCTTGTGCAGCTGGCGAGTGCTGCGCCGTTCGCGCTTGGTCAGAAGCAGGAGACCTTCTTACCGGTAGACCAAGCGTTTAGCCTGCGGGTCGAACGCCCAGCTAGCGGCGGTGTTGTGCTGCGCTGGGACATCGCGCCAGGTTATTACCTGTATCAGGAGCGGCTGCGGTTTGGTGGATTGGCAGCAGGTAACGAACCGCAGTTGCCACCGGGAGAGTCCTATCACGACGAGTATTTTGGCGATTCACAGGTCTATCGCAACAGCCTGGAGGTCACCCTCGCCGAGCCAGGCCTCGCTACGCTAGAACTGGGATGGCAAGGCTGCGCCGATGCCGGCTTGTGCTATCCGCCGCAGACTCGCACGGTCGATCTGAGCGGGTCTGCAGCGGGACCCTCTGAGCCTGTTCAGGCCGATGATCAGGCACTGGCAAGCAGGCTGGCGCAACAGCCGCTTGGCTGGAGCCTGATGATCTTCTTTGGGCTCGGCTTGCTGCTCGCCTTTGCGCCATGCTCGCTGCCGATGCTGCCAATCCTTGCCGGTATTGTGGTCGGCAGCCGGGCCAGCCCTCGCCGTGGCATGCTGCTCGCCGCTTCTTATGTGGTCAGCATGGCGCTGGTCTACGCCGCGCTGGGTGTCGTGGCTGCGCTTCTCGGTGCGAATCTGCAGGGATGGCTGATGCAGCCCTGGCTGATCGCCAGTTTTGCCGGCCTGTTCGTTCTGCTTTCCTTACCAATGTTCGGTTTCTTCGAGCTGCAGTTGCCGGCTGGTCTGCGTGATCGGCTGGAACAGGCCGGACGCAAGCGACAGGGCGGTAGCCTGGCTGGGGCCAGCGCGCTCGGGGTGTTGTCCGGCTTGCTGGTCGGGCCCTGCATGACCGCTCCGCTGGCTGCGGCACTGCTGTATATCGCCCAGAGCGGCAGTGCCGTCAACGGAGGGCTGGTGCTGTTTGCCCTTGGCCTGGGCATCGGAACGCCGTTGGTATTGCTGGTGACGGTCGGCAATCGCTTCCTGCCGAAACCGGGGCCCTGGATGGATCGCGTCAAAGCCACGTTTGGTTTCATATTCCTGGTCGCGGCCCTCTACGTGCTCCGCCCGTTGCTGACGGATTCGTGGTGGGTGGGTGTGTGGGGTGCATTCTGGCTGCTGGTTGCCAACGGACTCCTGCAGCTGTCGCGGCAGCTCAAGCAGCATCGGGCGTTGCTCAGCTCCGTTGCAGCGTTATCCGGCGTATGGGGCGTGGCGCTTGTGCTGGGTGCGGCGGGTGGCGCGGAGGATCCGAACCGGCCGCTTGCCGTGTTCACCAGCAGCGTCGCTTCGACAACTGAGATCGAGGGTCCGCAGGGTTTCGTCGGTTTCACCGATCCGGCTGTTCTTGATCGTGAGCTTGCTGCCGCCAAAGCTGCCGGGCAATGGGTACTGATCGACTACTACGCGGACTGGTGTGTGTCGTGCAAGGTCATGGAGAAGGAAGTGTTTGGCAACGGCCAGGTGCAAGCTGCGCTCAAGGGCGTACGCATACTGCGACCGGATGTGACGCAGACCAATTCCGCCAGCCGCGAGCTACTGGGGCGCTATCAGGTCATGGGGCCGCCGACGCTCCTGCTGATTGGCCCGGACGGGGCGGAGCGCCGCTCGCAACGCATAACCGGTGAGGTCGACGCCGGCCAATTCCTGGGTACGTGGAACGAAACGATGGAGCAAGGCTGATGATGACGATGAACGTGGGGCCGTTCGCGCTGGCCGTTCCCCATGTATTGCTGCTGGCGAGCCTGTTCTTGGCGATGCTGACCGGTTGGTGGGTTGGGCGGCGTAGCGAGCGCAACCCCGAGCAGCAGTTGTTCAGGCTGCTGCTGGTGGCGCTGCTCGTTGCCCGGTTGGCATTCGTGGTGGTCTACGTCCAGCATTTCCGAGATGAGCCCTGGCGCGTGATCGACATTCGTGACGGCGGGTTCATTGCCTGGCCGGGCGTGCTGGTGGCCGTGCTGCTTGGCGTATGGCTGGCCTGGCGCGAGCTCGGATTGCGCAAACCGCTGGGCGCTGCGGTCGCTGTCGGTGTGCTGAGTTGGGGGTTCGGGACCTTCGCATTGCATGCCTTCGAGCAGGGCACGCGCCTTCCCGAGATGGGGCTGCGCGACAGTCAAGGTAAACCGGTTGCCCTGCAGGATTTCGTCGGCAAGCCGCTCGTCGTCAATCTGTGGGCCACATGGTGTCCGCCCTGCCGACGGGAGATGCCGGTCCTGGCCGAAGCACAGCGCAACGAGTCCGAGGTGACCTTTCTCTTCGTCAACCAGGGCGAAGGCGAGCGGGTCATCGCGGACTTCCTCAGCGCTGAAGCGCTCGGTTTGGACAACGTGCTGCTAGACACCGGCGGCCGCCTCGGCCAGCACGTAGGCTCTTCGGCGCTCCCGACAACGCTTTTCTACGACGCCGACGGGCGCCAGGTTGGCAGCCATCTCGGTGAGCTTTCTCGCGCCAGTTTGGCGCGCGCCCTTGAACAACTGGAGGTAACCACTCAGCCATGAAAAATCTGCGACCGCTTTCTTTGTTCTGTTCAACGCTGGCCTTGCTGCCCGCATCCGTGGCGCTGGCACAGGATCTGCCTCCTGCGGTCCAGGCCGTTGAGGCTCGCGGCGCCGAAGTGGTCGGTAGCTTCGACGCGCCGGGCGGATTGAAGGGCTACGCAGCACGCTATAACGGACAGGGCATCGCGCTTTATCTGACGCCCGACGGTGACCACGTTCTGATCGGCAGCCTGCTCGATGCCAGCGGCGAAGATCTGACGCGGGCTCCCCTTGAAAAACTGGTCTACGAACCTCTCAGCAAGGAAATGTGGCAACGGCTCGAGAGCAGCACCTGGATTCAGGACGGCGCTGTTGAGGCGCCGCGAATCGTCTACCTGTTCTCCGATCCGAATTGTCCGTACTGCAACATGTTCTGGAAGCAGGCCCGGCCTTGGGTCGAGTCCGGCGATGTTCAGCTGCGCCATGTCATGGTCGGCATGCTGCGCCCGGACAGCGCGGGCAAATCGGCCGCATTGCTGCAGGCTGAGAATCCAGCGGCCGCCTTGAACAGGCACGAAGCTGCAGGAAAGGCGAGCAAACTGGAACCGCTTGAAGAGGTATCGCCTAAGCTGACTGAGAAGCTTGAGGCGAACCTGACGCTGATGGGGGCGATGGGCTCCTCGGCAACGCCAGCCATTTACTACCTGGACGGCAACGGACGTTTGCAGCAGCAACAAGGTGCGCCGCGTCCCGATTCCCTGGCCAAGATCATGGGGCCGCTGTCACCGAAACGGTAGAAAGGTCAAACAGCACTGCCTGCTGCCAAAACTATAAAAAACGATCTGGAGGCTTTATGAATATCGCTCACTGGCCGCTGACGGGGGTGCTGTTAGCAGCCTTTCTGCCCGCCTATGCCGCCGATTCGACGGTTGTCTATACCAAGGGCGGCTCCAATCCTGCCGCCATGGCTTGCGTCACCTGCCACGGAGTCGAGGGCGAGGGAATGGCGGCAGCTGGCTTTCCCAGGCTTGCCGGGCTCCCGGCTGGTTACATGAGAAAGCAACTGGCCGATTTCGCTTCTGGTGCACGCGCCAATCCCGTCATGCAGCCTATTGCTGCTGCCCTGAGTGCCGAGGAAGCGGACACAGTCACGGCGATGCTGGCTGACAAGCCGGGACCGCAGGTGGAGCGGGTCGGCCGTACTGCGGCAGCCGAAGGTCCAGGTGAAACGCTGGCCCTGTGTGGGGCCTGGGAGCGCAACATCCCTGAATGCGTCGCCTGCCACGGCCCCAGCGGAGTGGGTGTCGGCGACGCCTTTCCGCCGCTGGCGGGACAGTCTGCGCAGTACCTGGCCTCGCAGCTGACCGCCTGGCGTCAAGGCACGCGCAAGAACGATCCCAACGATCTGATGGGGCATATCGCCCGTAGCCTGACCGACGACGAGATCAAGGCCGTCTCGGCGTACTTCGCCGGTTTGACTGACCAAGGAGCAGCAAGATGAACACTCAAACCAGCGCCTTGCTGTTGATCGCCCTGGCCGCACCAGCCTATGCCGATGACATCGTGATGGAGGACCAGTCGCAGATTCTCACCGGGGCGGGTGAGACGGCCAGCAGCCGCTACTTTCAACCACCCCAGGAGAGCGAACTTCCCGACAATGCTTACGGAAAGCTGGTGCAGGAAGGCCGCGCCATCTTTGTCGATACCAAAAACCGGGCCCCGGAATACGTGGGCAACGGCCTCGCATGCGCGAACTGTCACCTTGAGCAGGGCCGCAAAGCCAACTCCGCTCCGCTGTGGGCGGCATACACCATGTATCCGGCGTACCGGAAGAAGAACAACAAGGTCAACAGCTACGCCGAGCGGCTACAGGGGTGTTTCCAATTCAGCATGAACGGCAAGGCCCCAGAAGCGGACGGACCGGTGATCGCTGCGCTGTCGGCCTATTCCTATTGGCTCGCTACCGGGGCTCCGACCGGCCAGGAACTCCCCGGTCGTGCCTATCCGGAAGTGCCAAAACCCGAAAACGGCTATGACCTGGCCAAGGGCGAGCAGGTCTATGCGGCCCAGTGCGCTGTATGTCACGGGCAGAACGGGGAAGGGCAGAAGTCCGGTGACGATTATGTGTTCCCACCCCTTTGGGGCGCTGACTCGTTCAACTGGGGGGCAGGCATGCACCGGATTAACACTGCCGCCGCGTTCATCAAGGAGAACATGCCCTTGGGCAAGGGCGGCAGTTTGTCGGATGAGGACGCATGGCACGTGGCCGCATTTATGAACAGCCACGAACGGCCCCAGGATCCGAGGCTGATCGACGGTTCGGTCGAAAAGACCCGAGACAAGTACCACGCCAACGATGGCGTGAACCTCTACGGTGAAATCGTCAACGGCACCATGCTGGGCAAGGGCCTTTAGTCGATAGCCGCCATCTCGCAGCGGGCAGGACTGCCCGCTGACGAAAGACTGTGAGCGCGGATGCTTCCCGAAGAGATGAATTTGCCGCGGTTGGCTGCCTTCTCGCACCGCCTGTCGCTATCACGCCTTGATGCTTGGCGGCAGCCGGCGGCGCATTTGCTGGCTGATGTGATCCCCATATGCCGACTAGCCGCGCATCCAGGCGTGGGCGCGACCCGCGTGCACGAGTGACGTGAGCAAGCGCCGCTTCGGTGCACCGCACGGCTGAAAAGGATCAAGTCGCGCCGGCTGATCTCTCATGCTGAGAACCAACACTTTCATTCGGCATTCGAAGGTGCAGCGAACGGATGTCATTAACCTTGGGGATACACAGCTGGATACACGAAGGGGATGTGGGGATAGGCAGGCAAATACAGCCAGAAACAAGAAAGCCCGCACGGGGCGGGCTTCTTGAGGTGTTTCGTAGACTGTCTGAGACAGGTCCAAACAGTGCCGGGGGGATTTGAATCCCAAACTTCAATATCCCGGCCAAATCAAGGCTTCAGCGCATTATGCAAGAAACCTTGATTTGTTGGATTGCTCACAGTGAGCGCGAGTATATGAACCTTTCGAGCCTTGTCAAGCATCGCAGTCACCTATCTGTGAGAGTGGCTTTGCGTGCGTTGGCGAGTAGAGCTGCCCGCAGTCGGTTGGGTTTAGGCTGCGTTGAAGCCAAACGCTCCTGAGTTTGAAGTTACCAATGATCTAGGGAGGCGTCTTGGGTTTCTAAGGTGTTCCCGTTGGCACCCGATCATAATCACCTCAACTCAATTTACGGTCTTATTTTGACTGCGGTTTGAGGTTCATGGAGCAGGATTGCCTGGTGTGATTCCAGGTTTCAATCGCGAGGTGCGAAAATGGATGGGGCGATTCACCCGCTCCTGGATCAGGCGGTCCAGCACCTTATGGACCTGCGGCCCCAGGCCAACGAACACGGCATCCTTCAGTTCTTCGACTTCCGCCGCGAAGTGCTCCAGCAGGTACTTCCTCAGCAAGGGGTGCTTGGTCATATCCGGTGAGCCACGGTAATCGTCGTCCTTTACGAATACCGGATAGCGCAGACATTGATTTTCGTGCGTTAGAGAGGGCCTCGCTGCCCAAAAGCCTCACGCGCAAACTCCAAGAAGCTGCGCAGCTTTGGAGTCATTCTTCGGTCAGGGGTATAGAGGATGTGCATTGCGGTATTCGGCACGGGGTACTGCGGCAACAGACGCACCAGTGTCCCATCGCGCAGTGCATCGCTAACCAACTCTATCGGCTGTAGAACCACACCTAGACCAGCTACAGCCGCTGCCAGCAGTGGATCACCTTGATTGATCGTTAATTTGCTTGTAATAGGAACATCTATACGCCCCTCCGGGCTGTCGAAGCTCCAGTGTGAGCGGCCATCAGAATAGGTAAACCCCAGACACTCCTGCTGCTGTAGATCCCACGGATTGATGATGGGAGGGCGACGTGCAAGATAGGACGGCGCAGCGCATAAAACCATCTGATAGGGCTCCAGTGGCACTGCCTTCAACCCACTGCTCACCAGCTCGCCGATGCGAAATACCACGTCGTAACCATCATCAACGATATCGACCAGTTCGTTCGATAACGTTAGGTCAACAGACACCTGAGGATACCGAACCATGTATTCCAGCAGGCGTGGCGAAAGCGTGCGAATTCCGAACGTGACCGGCGCGTTGATGCGAAGGCGGCCGCTTGGTGTGCCCCGAGTGAGGGCGGCCAGGTTCTCGGCAGACTGCATGTCTGCAAGGATCAGTTTTGCTCGCGGGTAGAACGCCCTGCCGAAGTCGGTGAGGCTTTGCCTGCGCGTAGTCCGGTGCAGCAGGGAAACACCCAGATGTTGTTCGAGCATTTTCACCTGTTTCCCTACCAATTGAGGGGAGAGATTCAGGTCGTCCGCAGCGGCGCTGAATGAACCCAGCTCAACTGTTTTGACGAACGTGGCCATCTGGGTCAGGCGATCCATTATAAACACTCTGTTTCTAGTAATGCGCCATCGTAGGCCTTTATCTAGCGCCAACCAATGACTAAATTTTCGTCACCTTTCGAGTGCCCGGATACCTTCCGGATGTACGTCGAGGCCCATTGATAAACGAGATATCTATGATGGCACGCATTGTCAGAATTCATGAATACGGTGACGCCAGCGTTCTGAAGCTGGAAGATCTGGAAGTATCGGCACCAGCAGCAAACGAGGTGCAAATTAGTGTTAAAGCCATTGGCTTGAACCGAGCCGAAGTGATGTTCCGCAATCACGCATACCTACAAGAAGCGGAGTTCCCCAGCCGCTTAGGCTACGAGGCCGCAGGCATCGTAACGGCAGTTGGGAGCGACGTAACCGAGATCACGATTGGTGACTCGGTCGCTCTGATCCCACCTCTGGATATTGCTCGCTGGGGCACCTACGGCGAGTTGGCCAATGTACCGGCCCACCTGGTGGTAAAGAGCCCTGAGAACTTGTCCTTTGAAGAGGCTGCGGCGTCTTGGATGCAGTACGTCACCGCCTGGGGGGCATTGATTGAACAGGCGAAGCTACGGCAGGGCGATTTTGTCATCGTTACCGCCGCGTCAAGCAGTGTTGGCTTGGCCGCCTTCCAAATGGCTCGTATGGTCGGCGCCACATCGATTGCGATCACTCGAACTCACGCGAAGAAGCAAGCCCTACTTGATGCAGGCGCTGCGCATGTCATCGTCAGCGATGAAGAGGATATCGTCGAGCGTGTTATGACGATAACTGCCGGTCAAGGCGCTCGCGTTGTATTCGATCCTGTAGGCGGGCCGTCCTTTGAACCTCTCACGCAGAGCATGGCGCGGGGCGGAATTTTGCTGGAGTACGGCGCACTTAGCTCTGAACCGACACCATTCCCACTGTTTACCGTGCTGGGCAAAAGCCTGACTTTGAAGGGCTATATCTACGCAGAGATTGTGGCCGACCTTGAAGCCCTAGAGAGAGCAAAGGCTTTTATTCTGCAAGGGTTGAAGTCCGGTACGTTGCGCCCGATCATCGCAAAGACATTCGCACTTAGCGACATCCAGGATGCCCACCGTTTCCTTGAAGCCAATCAGCAGATCGGCAAGATCGTGGTAACTGTCTGACCAGCAATTATGGGGCTGAGAGCGTAATCCTTCGGCCCCGATTCAAGCCAGCCCTGATGACCGCTATTGGCCGATTCTGTTGAAAAAGTAGCTGCTCCCCCCATGCTGTTGGCAGAATTGCTCTGTCAGCTAGCGCGGGGGCGAACAGCATGATGGGACAGTTACCAGGAGGACAGCAGTGCCTGTTCTACTCGTTCAATCTGGAAGACCACGTTCCGCCCCAACACCTCTTACGCAGCATCGACCAGTGCCTGGATCTCAGCGATCTGCGTGCCTACCTGGCGGATTTCTATAGCCCCATCGGGCGCACCTCGATTGACCCGGAATTGATGGTGCGCATGCTGGTCGTCGGCTACTGCTATGGCATCCTTTCCAAACGGCGATCGTGAGAAGAGGTGCACTTAAACCTGGCCTATCGCTGGTTCTGCCGACTGGGCTTTGAGGATGAAGTAGCCAATCACTGGTGATTCCGACTGCGTCGCATGGGCAAAAGGGGCACCGTGTGTGCTTCGCAATGGGAGCCCCATTAAAGCGACACTCGCCCAAAAAGAATGGAATCAAGACAGCAGAGTTATTGTCAGCACTGCGGCAACGAACAAGCCCGAAATCAATTCTGAATTGTGCTCACCAGGTTGCTTTGTGGCGATGCCCAGCATCGCCTATCGGTTGGCACGAGTCGCAGCAGGTGATGGGGATGCAGGCGTATCGCTTGTGCCGGTTTCAGCACACGATGTGGCTGCAGGTCATGCGCTGCTAATTGGCGCAGGGGGTGTGCTGATTGACCAGAATGGGAACAGCATCACTTATGTCACTGAAGCCGACATGCAGACAGTATCTCGGAGATGTTTTGGCGGCACCTCAGAAGCATGTAAGACGCTGGTTACCCGCAACTGGAGCACGGTATTCAGCTAGCCCATTGCTCGACTATCGCCCCAGCTCAGACAATGCAACCGCATTGACAAGGTAATGCATCCGCATTACCTTGAAACAACTCACACGAGCCGGAGCAAGTCATGGCCAGAGCACTTGAAGTCGAATCCACCCTTACCGACCGCTATCAGACGACGGTACCAGAAACGGTTCGCCGCGCACTTCAGCTAAACAAGCGCGACAAAATCCATTACTCGATTCGCCCCAGCGGTGAGGTCGTGCTGAGCCGTGCTGAGCCCACTGAGGATGACCCGGCAATCGGCCAGTTTCTCAGCTTTCTTGCACATGACATCGCAGCGAACCCTCAGCACCTGCGAGCCATAGATTCAGATCTCGTGGCACGCATTCATTCGCTGGTCGATAGCAACGATATAGATCTGGATGCCCCGCTGTCGGCAGACGATGAATGAGCCAAGACCAAGGTAAGCCACTGGTTGCTCATGGCTGGACAGTATTTGCGCACCCCTTGTTTCTGGATCAGCTCGAAACCCTCATTCAGCAAGTTGAGCTCTCAAAACAAAAAGACCCCGTGGGTTATCGCAAGAATAATGCAGCCAAGCGGCTGGCAGCCATCACCAAGCTGGCTTTTGACGTTATCCCACAAGACCCGAGCAAGCCCGAATACCGCCAAGGTGGCACATTTGGCGAGGAACATAAGCACTGGTTCCGTGCCAAGTTTTTTCAGCAGTATCGGCTGTTCTTCCGGTACCACGGCCCAAGCAAGGTAATCATCTTGGCGTGGGTTAATGACGAAGACACCAAGCGTGCCTATGAGAGCAGCGATGACGCCTACAAGGTGTTTCGAAAAATGCTCGCAAGCGGACATCCACCTGACTCGTGGGATAAGCTGCTGAATGAAGCCACGCAGGAAAACGCACGATTAAATTCGGCCGCCACCTCGGTCAACTGAGCCCCCAACAAGCTGCCGGTTCAAATCCTTATCGAGGATTTGAACCCAGAACATCCTTCCCGCACCGCGCGGCGCCTTTAAACTGGAAATCGTTTTGGTTGCGCTCTTGACGGAAGGCTCAAGGTTCCTATATTGCTTAAGAGTGAAATCCTACAAATCAGTTTTCAGAGACCAAGTGCCTGAAACGCTGATTTGAGCTGGGTATTTTTGTCTTTGGATTCAAATCCCCCGGCTCCGAGCCCCCGCAGGAGTTCGAATCGTTACGTACGAACCCCCAGAAACCCCCACTAGCCCGCACGGCCCGATGCTAGGTCGTTGATTTTCAACAAACCGCTCTATCGGTCCGCGCTTGCGGACTGCGGACTTTCGATTGGCCGGAAATCTGGCTCGCCCAGACGGCTCTCGGTACCGACACGTTGCAAACAGTCGGTACTTCTCGATAACTACCCGACGAATCGGAACATCACAGCCAGCCCTGATGTTGCCCCTGCTTGCTGACGCAGCTTGGAAGTTCTGGCTGCAATATTGCCCCCCATCGCTGTGGAAAGTAGCTCCCTGGGCAAGTGCAATCGAGGGGGGGATCGCTGCGTAGAGCTTGTGACCCCCATCCTGCAGCGTGACCTGATTGGGTCAAGGCCGGGTTGTCATGCAGGCAGTTTGGCTGCAAGCAGTTCGACCTTCTCGATATTGGGCGGAGAACTGAGCAAGGTCGCGGCGTTGGCCATCAAGGCCGCGGCGATCTGGCCGTTCAGATGTGCTTGGCGACCTGCCTCATCGGCAAAGGCATCGAACACACCGAACGTCGAAGGGCCAAACTTCAATGCGAACCAGGCAGTGGTGCCGGACTCTGCGTTGGCGAGTGGCAGTGCGCTGGCCAGGAAGTCGGCAAGCGCAGCCTCCTGGCCGGGTTTGGCTTCGAGGCGAACAAACAGGGCGAGCTTGGTCATGCTGTAATCCTTGGGGTAAATGGAAAAGTGGGTGAAGGGATCGACGAGACAGCAGCCTAAGTCTTCATGATAGACATCTCTATAGGCAATAATGACAACATTGATATCATTGTTGCCATGAAAATCCACATCCTTGTTTGTGATGGCGTGTTTGATCTGGGGCTTGCGGCCCTGACTGACACCCTTGGCTTGGCCAACGCAATGGCGGGCTCGCTGCCACAGGCTCCCGCGCCCATCGAGATCACGCTGGTGGCCGTGCGGCGTCGCATCCGGACTGCGCAAGGCTTGACGGTCCCCGTGGTCACTGCGCGTGGTGTGCCAGAACCAGACGTCGTGCTCGTGCCCGCGTTTGGTGACAAGATGCCTGACACGCTCTCGGCTCGGCTCACACGCCCCGACGTGCCCGATGCGGTCGCCGCGCTACAGCAGTGGTCCACCGCTGGCGCGCACCTTGGTGCCGCCTGCTCCGGTAGTTTCTTGCTTGCAGAGAGTGGCCTGCTTGATGGGCATCGTGCGACGACGTCATGGTGGCTGGGGCCGATGTTTCGGCAGCGCTATCCGAACGTCACGCTGGACGAGTCACGCATGATCGTGAACTCGACACGCTTCACTACCGCGGGTGCCGCTTTGGCCCACGTCGACCTGGCCTTGCGCATCATCCGGGGGCGCAGTCCGGCGCTGGCGGCCCTAGTAGCACGCTATCTGCTGGTCGAGGCACGCAGTTCGCAAGCCGAGTTCGTGATTCCCGACCACCTTGCGCATGCCGACCCGATGGTGGAGCGCTTCGAGTGCTGGGCCAGAAGTCAGCTCGCGAAGGGGTTCTCGCTGGCCGAGGCGGCCAGCGCCGCGGGCACAAGCGAGCGCACCTTGGCGCGGCGGCTGCAAAGCGTTTTGGGCAAGACACCGTTGTCGTATTTCCAGGACCTGCGCGTGGAGCATGCCGTCCATCTCTTGCGCACCGGAAACGCGAGCGTCGACCAAGTCGCCGCACAGGTCGGGTACTCGGATGGGGTGACCCTGCGGGCCCTGTTGCGCCGCAAGCTGGGCCGGGGTGTCAGGGAGTTGCGACGCGGTGGATGACCAGAGGCGTTTGGTGTATGTACAGCTGGAGACCGCCGGGAAACTGACGCAGGCCAAACGGCGCATTTGGACCTGATAAAACTACTGCGCCACGTTATTTGAACTGGTTTGCTAGGGTCTGTTGCCATTTCGCGCTAACCCATTGATCTATAAGAGCAAGCCCGTATCGTTGAAGCTCTGACCCAACATCGATACGAGCTTGCAATGCCCCGATTACTGCTCAGCGATGAGCATTGGTCGAAGCTGCGGGAAATTCTGCTGCACAAGGCCATCTACAACAAGCGTGATCTACGAATGACCGTGGAGGGCATGCTGTACCGCATGCGCACGGGATGTCCCTGGAGAGACCTGCCCAAGGCGTTTGGCTACTGGAATAAGGTCTACAAACGCTTCAATGCAGGCCGCAGCGGTACAAGAGGATTCACCGAAAGAATTGCTTGGCATGTTGTTCTCCTCTGTTCAAACGGACGGCGCAGCTATCGCGCGCCAGGACGGCAGCTCGTCAGGAAGATTTCTCTTCCGCCGCCGTGTCGCTGTGGGCGTGTCTTATCCTGCGGACGATCCACCAGATCGTCAGCATCACCGCAGGTACCAGAACCGCCATCACCGGCGCCACGCTGTCGTGAACGATCGGAATGCCCTTGAGCAGGTAGCCGAGAAGACTCACGACGTAATAAGAAATTGCCGCGACCGACAGGCCTTCGACGGTTTGCTGAAGGCGCAATTGCAACTTGGCCCGGTTGTTCATCGAAGCCAGCAGATCGCGGTTCTGGCGTTCAAGTTCGACGTCGATCCACGAACGCAGCAACGCGATGGCTCGGGTCAGTTTGTCGGAGAGCTTGGCCTGGCGCTCCTTTACGGATTGGCACTCCCGCATGGCTGGAGCGATGCGACGCTGCAGGAAATCCGCCCAGGTGCTGTATCCGGATACGGCCACTTCTGAAAGCGCAGCCAGCCTTTCCTCGACGATCTCGTAGTAGGCACGGCTGGCGCCGAAGCGATAGAGATTTGCCGCGACGCCAGCTTCCAGTTCGGCGGCCAGACCTGTCAATTCGGAAAGCAGCACGTCGCTATCGCGGCGTTCTACCAAATTCGTACACATCTCGTCAGTGATCGCAGCAAGGCGCGACTCCATGTGTCGCAGCTCCGACGTCATCGATCGCGTCAACGGCAGAGACAGCAACGCCAAGGTACGGTACGTCTCGATCTCCAATAGAAGTTGAGCCAGCGCACCTGCCCGCGCCGGGGTCAAATCACGAGCAAGGATGAGGATCTGCGTCAGGCCATCCTCATCCTGTCGGAAGTCGGTCAAGATGGCGGCAGAGCCGTTCTCTACCAACGAGTAGCACAGGCTGGCAGGATCGAAGCGATCAGCCTCCTTCTCCGTTTCTGGTATCCACGGAAGAAGTCTCAAGCGGATGCCGGATATGACCGGGCCCGGAGGAACAAATCCATGTTTGAAGGGATTTTCTCCGCAAGGCTCTCCCGTCTTGGAATCCAGCGAAGCGCACCAGAGATACGTAGAGAACTCGGTGTGCTTTTCACAGTGAAGGTCTCCCTCATCCCATGTCATGCCGTGTAGCGGCGTAGCGTGGTCGGGCTCGGCAACGCCGAAGCGATGAGACAACTCGCTCATCGCCATCTGATCCCTGGTCTGGTCACCTTCGGTCATGAAAGCGAGCTGCAATATACCGCGGGGGGCCTCAAGCAACAGATGCGGGCGCGCATGCACTTCACCCACGGCTGCAGCACGATCGGCATAAGCCGGCATGCCGTACACGGTGGCGGTTGGGGTGGGTTGTACGGTCGTCGTATTGATATTGGCCGGCTCTTTCATAACGACCTCATTTCCCATTGGTTGAAAAGCACGCTTCAAAACAAATGCCCGCAGCCATGCGTTTCACACATGGCTGCGGGCCGATCTTCATGAGCATGCACCGCGTTACGCAGTCCGTCTAACAGGCTCGCCGTATAATAGAGGCTTGTGCTGACCCTGTCAGAACGCTCTCAGCTTCCTTGCTTTCAGACGAAGGTGTACGAGCAGACCTTGTTGCCCGCCGGATCACGCAGGTAGGCAGCATAGGCACCCGGCAGGTGACCACGTGCGCCAGGTTGGCCCTCGTCAGTGCCGCCTGCGGCAAGGCCGGCGGCGTGGAAGGCATCCACTTCAGCGGGAGTGGCGGCCGCAAAGCCGATCGTCACGCCGTTGCTGGAAGGCGCTTCACCATTGCCCGGGCGGGCGATGATGAAAGCCGGCTTTTCGCGACCGAAAAGTACCCATCCGTTGTTGAAAGGACCGAGGTTCTTGATGCCAAGAGCACCCAGAGCGGCGGCGTAGAACGCGACCGACTTCTGAAGGTCGGCAGCGCCGATAAAGATGTGCGAAAAGATGCCATCGCCAGAAATGACAGGAGTGGACATGATTAATTTCCTTGGTGGTTGGCGTTGAATGGGTAGTGGGCGATCAGTAGTGGATCACCGTGCGAATCGACTTGCCTTCATGCATCAGGTCGAAGGCCTTGTTGATGTCGTCGAGGCCCATGGTGTGGGTGACGAACGGGGCGAGATCGATCTCGCCTTTCATTGCGTCCTCCACCATGCCGGGAAGTTGAGTGCGGCCCTTGACCCCGCCGAAAGCCGAGCCCTTCCAGGTGCGACCGGTGATCAACTGGAACGGGCGCGTCGAAATTTCCTTGCCTGCACCAGCCACGCCGATGACGATCGACTGGCCCCAGCCACGATGTGCTGCTTCCAGTGCCGAGCGCATCACGTTGACGTTGCCGATGCACTCGAAGGTGTGATCGACACCCCAACCGGTCATCTCGATGAGAACCTCGTGAATCGGCTTGTCGAAGTCCTTCGGGTTGAGGCATTCGGTCGCGCCGAAGGTACGAGCCAGCTCGAACTTCGCTGGATTGGTGTCGATGGCGATGATGCGACCCGCCTTGGCCTGGCGTGCCCCCTGAATCGCAGCGAGCCCGATGCCGCCGAGGCCGAAGATGGCCACAGAGTCACCCGGCTGAACCTTGGCCGTGTTGTGAACAGCGCCGATGCCGGTGGTCACACCGCAACCCAGCAGGCAGACATGCTCGGGATTGGCGTCCGGGTTGATCTTGGCCAGCGAGACTTCGGCCACCACCGTGTATTCGCTGAAGGTCGAGCAGCCCATGTAGTGGTAGATCGGCTGGCCGTTGTAGCTGAAGCGGGTGGTGCCATCGGGCATCACGCCCTTGCCCTGGGTGGCGCGCACCGCCACGCACAGGTTGGTCTTGCCGCTCTTGCAGAACAGGCACTCACCGCACTCGGCGGTGTACAGCGGGATCACGTGGTCACCCGGCTTGACCGAGGTCACGCCCTCGCCGACCTCGACCACGATGCCGGCGCCCTCATGGCCCAGCACCGCCGGGAACACGCCTTCCGGGTCCTCGCCCGACAGGGTGAAGGCGTCGGTATGGCAAACGCCGGTATTCGTGATCCTGACAAGCACCTCGCCCTTGCGCGGCGGCTCGACGTCGATCTCGACGATTTCCAGTGGCTTTCCAGGCCCGAAAGCAACTGCTGCACGTGATTTCATGATGTCGCTTCCTTTACTAGCTAACTAAATTTTCCCTCACCGAGGGCACCCTGGTGCCTCTACCGCAGGTAGGAGCGGACGATGGAGATGGTCTCGTCAATGGACTTGTTCTGCGAATCGCTCCTGATTTCGCTACTGGGAAACTCTTCCCGTAGATAGCTCTCCATAACCGTTGCCATCAATCCGTTGTCAGCCCCACGAACAGCTGCAAGCTGCTGAAGAATTGCAGGGCATTCAGCACCTGCATCGAGCGCTTGCTTCTTTTCTTCCGGGCCATGTGGCACTCACCGCTTTTCACTCCAGATAAGCGGGGCCTGACGCCGAAGAGACAGGCCCTCAACTCATTAGAATTCCTGCACGGTTGGGCGCAGAACGATCTCGTTAATATCCACGTCAGCAGGCTGCTCAATTGCGAAGGCGATAGCTCGAGCGACCGATTCGGCGGGAATTGCATGCTTGTAGAAGTCCACCACGAAATCGCGGCTCTGTTGGTGGGTGCTGCCGAATTTCAGTTCGGAGTCCACGGCGCCCGGTTCGATAGTCGTGGTGCGGATGCTGCCACCGACTTCGTGACGCAGTCCTTCGGAGATAGCCCGCACAGCAAACTTGGTGCCGCTGTACACGGTGCCACCTGGGCTGAACACCTTCAGGCCTGCAACCGATGCGATGTTGATGAAGTGACCACTGTTTTGTTTCTGGAAGACTGGCAATGCAGCCGCGACTCCGTACAGCAGACCCTTGATGTTGATATCGATCATGCGATCCCACTCGTCAGTGCGAGTATCGCTGAGCGGTGCAATCGCCATCAGTCCGGCATTGTTGATCAGTACATCAATGCGACCGTAGGTGTCCACGGCACCTTGAATGAGCGTTTTGACCTCTTCCTGAGAGGTAACATCGGTCTGATACGCGATTGCCTGACCACCTGCATTGGTCAGCTCAGCCACCAATGCGTCGAGTTTATCTTTGCGACGTGCAGCCAGCACTACGCGAGCGCCAAGCGCAGCAAGGTGGCGTGCAGTAACCTCACCCAGGCCGCTACTGGCACCGGTGATAACGACAACTTTTCCAGAAATGTTATTGCTCATGCTGAGAACCTCATCGGCGGGTTTGTACTTCGCCATGGCTGGTTAACCTGGCAGTGCGCAAACTTTAGACCCATGATTGATCTCAATAAATGGAAATGATTGGATTATACTATTCCTGAAAATGGAATAAATGAGAGGGGCAACATGCTTAACCGCATGGAGATGGTTAGGATTTTTTGCACAGCAGCAGAGGCAGGTAGCTTCCGCGAAGCGGCAACTCGATTAGGCATCTCCCCACAAGGGGTGACTCGAGCCATTCAAGCCCTGGAAACTGAGCTTGGCGAATCACTGTTCCACCGCAATACCCGCCAGGTGAGCATCACTGCTTTCGGTCAGGATTACGCCAAAGATGCCAGGTCAGCTCTGGATCATTTCGATACGCTATTCCGGTCGCACAGGACGGAGCCTGGGCTGTCAGGTAAGGTGGGGATTACGGCTCCACATGCTATTGGCAGGCGCTTCCTAATACCGTTTCTTCAGCCCCTGGCCGCTGCACATCCTGACCTGCAATTCGATCTCCGCTTGGAAGATCAGATGACTGATGCCGTTGAAGCGCATATCGATATTGGTATCCGGGTGGGGGTTATTCGCGACCGGCGCTACGTTGCACGTGCCTTAGCTCCCGTGCCGTTTTACGTTGTCGCGTGCCCGTCTCTCATAGGCCAAAAGACACCACCTAAATCTTTGGATGCCTTAGCTAAGCTGCCACTTTCAGTCCTGATCGACCGGAAAAATGGCCGCCCTTGGCCTTGGCTATTTGCCGACGGGCAAACGTTCGCGCCCAGGCAGCCAGCGCTTATCTGTGATGATCCAGATACGGAATTGGAAGCCACCCTGGCAGGCATGTGTTTTGGCCAAATTCCTGCCTATCTGGCTGAGCCTCATCTGCGGTCAGGAAAGCTGGTTGCCGTTTTGGCTGATCACGCTCCAGCACCATGGGATCTGTTCATATACCGCCCGCAGCAGGGTCCTGTATCGAAGCGGGTGCGATTGGTGTACGACCACCTTAAGCAGGCTTTCTCAAACCCCAAGCTATTTCCCCAGGGCCTGGGGACATAGCTTGAATACCTGCCAGCAATCGTCCGCTTTTGGCCCAGAGTGTGTAAAAACACTTTCACATCTTGTATGCCCCAGCCCACTGCGCCTGGGCGTAGTGATTTCCCGAGCATTTGCCACGATCAGCGCCGGTGGCGCGTCAGAGCGCTTATAAAGCACTGTGGTACCTCTTGGGACAGTAAAAACCGGGGCTTTTACGCCGTCATCGCCTTCAATAAGCCTTCGGTACCCATGATTTTCATCACCCGCTTCAAATTATAGGCAAGCACATTCAAGCTCATTTCTGCACTCACCCCGTTCAGCTTTCGTGAATCGCCCCGGGTTTCGTGGAGGCCTCAACTCTTGAGAAGATGAGGCCATGAGAAAGACTACGACCTACTCCCCTGAAGTCCGTGAACGTGCCGTGCGCATGGTTCTGGAGCATTTGAACGACTACTCCTCCGAGTGGGCCGCCATTGAAGCCATCGCGCCGAAGATTGGCTGTGCCGCGCAAACCCTGCATGGCTGGATTCGTCGCCAGCAGACCGATGCGGGGCAGCGCCCCGGTCAGACCAGTGAAGAGCGCGAGCGCATCAGAGCCCTAGAGCGCGAAAACCGCGAACTGCGTAAGGCAAACGAGATATTGCGCCTGGCCAGTGCGTATTTTGCCCAGGCGGAGCTCGACCGCCGCACCAAGTCCTGAGGGCGTTTGTCGATCAGCATCGTGACCGTCTCGGGGTCGAGTCGATCTGCCGCGTGTTGCAGATCGCCCCGTCCGGTTACCGCAGGCACGTGGCTCAACAGCGCAACCCGGCACTGCGCTGTTGTCGTGCTCAGCGCGATGACGCATTGACCCTGGAAATCCAGCGAGTGTGGGATGCCAATATGCAGTGCTATGGCGCGGTGAAGGTCTGGAAGCAGCTGCGGCGAGAAGGCATCGAGGTCGCCAGATGCACGGTGGAGCGGTTAATGCGTCGGGCCGGATTGCAGGGCATTAGACGTGGCCAGATCGTGCAGACAACGGTGGCCGGCGACAAGGCCCTTTGCCCGCAGGATCGTGTCCAACGCCAGTTCCATGCCGACCGCCCGAACCAGTTGTGGGTGTCGGACTTCACCTATGTATCGACCTGGCAGGGCTGGCTGTACGTGGCGTTCGTGATCGACGTCTTTGCACGGCGGATCGTCGGCTGGCGAGTCAGTACCAGCATGAAGACAAACTTCGTACTGGATGCCCTAGAGCAAGCCTTGTATGCCCGTCAGCCGCATTGCTCGGGTGGTCTGATCCATCACAGCGACCGTGGAAGCCAGGATGTCTCGATCCGCTATACCGAACGGCTGGCAGAGGCCGGCATTGAGCCTTCGGTTGGCAGCAAGGGAGACAGCTACGACAACGCCTTGGCCGAAACCATCAACGGGTTGTACAAGGCCGAGCTGATTTACCGTCAGTCATGGAAGAGCCGCGAAGCCGTCGAAATGGCGACTTTGAAATGGGGTGCACTGGTACAACCACCAACGCCTGCTGAGCTCAATCGGATATATCCCGCCTGGGGAGGCTGAGGCAAACTTCCACCAGCAACAAGCAGGTCAGGCCATGGCGGCCTGACTTAAACGAAACGGCCTCCACAAAACCCGGGGCGATTCAGTTTGCGAATGCTTGAATCTTAGCGGTCTCCATTGGGCATCTCGATTTGTCTGCAAAAACGGAAAGTTTAGTCCAGTGCCGAGCAACGGCGACGTGCGCTTCAATAGAGGAAAATGGTCGTTTTAGAGCTGTTGCATCAGCCTCGAACGCGGTACCGCCCGTCAGGCTTTGACCAGTTTTCCTGAACAACGCGCGTTGTATGGGAGACGAACCAAGGTAGGAGCGAAAGCGCAATCGGCGCTCCTTTGAACTGACTTGGAGAACCCAGATGAAAGCAATCGTCTACAACGGCCCGCGTGACGTCAGCGTCCAGAACGTCCCAGATGCGAAGATCGAGAGACCAACGGATGCTCTCGTTCGAGTCACATCCACGAATATTTGTGGTTCCGATCTGCACATGTACGAAGGCAGAACCACCTTCGAGACGGGTCGAGTCTTCGGTCACGAGAACCTCGGTGAGGTGGTCGAGGTAGGTGCAGGAGTTGAGCGCGTTAAGGTTGGAGACATGGTCTGCTTGCCCTTCAACATCGGCTGTGGTTTTTGTGAAAACTGCGAGAAAGGACTTACCGGCTATTGCTTGACCGCCAATCCAGGCAGCGCTGGTGCCGCCTACGGCTTTGCAGAGATGGGCACTTATGACGGTGGCCAGGCCGAGCTGCTGCGAGTTCCCTTCGCGGACTTCAACTGTCTCGTGCTGCCTGAGGATGCGAAGGAGCGCGAGGATGACTACGTCATGCTCTCCGACATTTTCCCCACGGGATGGCACGCAACAAGGCTGGCGGGGCTGCAACCAGGCGAGTCCATTGCCATCTACGGCGCAGGCCCGGTCGGCTTGATGGCGGCGCACTCCGCGCTTATCCAAGGCGCTTCGCAGGTCTTCGTAATAGACGATCAACCAGACCGCTTGAAACTGGCTGCCCAGATGGGGGCCACGCCAATCAATTCCGTCGAGCAGAAGGCTGTCGATGAAATCCTGAATTACACCGATGGTAAAGGCACGGATCGTGGGTGCGAATGCGTGGGCTACCAGTGCTGCGACAAACATGGCCACGAGGTGAATCACCTGACCATGAACAACCTCGTCGCCTCGACCAAGGCAACCGGTGGTATCGGAGTAGTCGGGCTATTCGTTCCCCAAGATCCGGGTGCCAAGAACGAGTTAGCCAAAGAAGGGAAGATGGCTTTCGACTTCGGTTCCTTCTGGTTCAAAGGGCAGAAAATCGGCACCGGGCAAGCCAACGTCAAGGCGTACAACCGCCAGTTGGCTGAGCTAATTCATCACGGGCGTGCCGCACCCTCGCAGATCGTTTCCCATCGATTGAAGCTGGATGATGGCCCAAGTGCTTATAAGCACTTCGATGCACGAGACAAGGGGTGGACGAAGGTTGTGATGAAGCCTGCGGCTTAGTGTTTTGAGTAGCCGTCTCCTGCTCGGGGCGGCTACTCGGATGCTGTATCGTTCGAATCCATGCGAGCATCAATGATGCTCAGGCAGGATCCAAGTTTCGCCGGTCATGAAACATCGTTCTGAGCGACTCATGGCGACTTTGGAAATCTGCCAATCGCCATGCCGTTCCTAAGCTTGAGTACCGACGGCTTGTGATCCTGATGAGAGAACGAATCGAATCTGCCAACCAGCAGCATCTTGTATTAGTCAGTTAGCAATGGATCTAAGGATTATTGCTGCGTGAGCTCCAGTCGCTGCCTTATGGTGAATCATCTCTATGGTATCGCGACTGACCGCTATTGGCCCAGAGTGTGTAAAAACGCTTCGTCAAAATTGAAGTACTCGCGTCTACGTGAAATCTGGAGTTTATCGGCACGTCAGCAAATGTGGATTTCTCCCAGATGCACGATTTCTAGCTTGTGTTTGAGTACCTGCCGCACTTGAAAACGTTTTTACACAGTCTCGGCCGGTACCTGCCTAACGCGACAGGCAGATACCGGCCGGGAGTCGCCAGTAGCATCGGGCTGGAGTTGGCCACTTTCACCTGCTGATACCGTCAGCTTCTGCGCCAGTTGATCCTCGGCACCGCAACACGGACAATCCTGTACAAGAATACAGTGATCACTACCATGTCCGTCTCGTTAGCCCCTGAGCTTTACTACCTCAGCAATTTCCGTACGGCACTCGCCTGGGTGGCTGAGCGCTATGCAGATCTACTGGCGGATGAAGAACGTGCCTTTCTCGACACCTTCAATACCCTGCCCTGGCCATCCCAGGCGTTGCTGGTGCGCATGATTAGCGCAAGGGCTGTCATTTTCGTCTGAGCAAGCTCGTTTACCCGGAAATCGGCGACTGCCTGGCTGCTGCCGATCCACTGCTTGAACAGGGATGGATCACCGAGCAGGCGCTGCTCACAGCCGATGAGATTACCGAGCTGCTGCGCAAGGATGAGGTGCTGACTCATATGCCGCTCACAGACCGCCGCGCGGCGCAGAAAAAGGCCGAGCTGCTCGAACCACTGCGCGCAATGGAGCTACCTGCCCAGACCTTCACGGACTGGTGCCCTATGTTGGATGATCAGTTACTCAGCCTGATGGTGGGCGAGTTGTGTGATCGTTTGCGCCTGATGTCCTTTGGCAATCTGGCCCAGGACTGGTCCGAGTTCGTGCTGACGGATCTGGGCATCTACCGTTACGAATCGGTGGACATAGGCCCGGAGTCACGTGGTTTTCAGTGCCGCCAGGATCTTGAGGATTACCTGCACCTGCGCCAGTTACGCGTCAGCGTTGAGCAAGGCGCAGACCTGGCGGACATTGTGCCGCCGTTGCTGGCGTTCAGTTCAAGCAACCCATACCTTTGCAGCCGCCAATCGCACCTGCTGTTTCAGATCGCCCAGCAACTGGAGAAGAGCGTTGAGCTGGAGCAGGCCCTGCTGCTTTATCAGCAAAGCGCGCATGGCGAAGCCCGCTGGCGACAGATTCGCGTACTGGAACAACTGGGGCGCGATGCCGAGGCCTATGATCAGGCCCTGGCCTTTAGCCAAACCCCAGGCAGCGATGAAGAAAGCCAGCGCCTGGAACGAGCCCTCACCCGCCTGCAGCGCAAGCTCGGCCTGCAGATGGTGAAAAAGCCCAAGGCTGCGAGCGAAACCCGCATCGACTTGGTATTGCCGGCGCCGACACATGGCAGTGTGGAGATAGCTGTGAGTGCACCTGCAGCAGGATGATGCTCCGGTGCACTATGTGGAAAATGCCCTGCTCTGCAGCCTGTTCGGCTTGCTGTGCTGGGAGGCGATCTTCGCACCGCTGCCGGGGTCATTTTTTCACCCGTTCCACAGTGGCCCGGTGGACCTGCACAGCCCGGACTTTTATGCGCGCCGCCAACACCTGTTCAAACGCTGTCTACTGCAACTTGAACAACCCGACTACAGGCAATTGATCAAGGCTCGGTATCAGGAAAAGTTCGGCCTGCAATCACCCTTCGTCTTTTGGGGCATGCTCGATGAGGCGCGCCTGGGACTAGCCCTGCAGTGCATTCCCGCTGCACACCTGCACGCCTGTTTTACCCGCCTGCTGCGAGATCTGAAAGCCAACCGCGCCGGCATGCCCGATCTGATCCAGTTTTATCCGCAGGAACATCGCTACCGGATGATTGAGGTCAAAGGCCCCGGCGACCGCCTGCAGGACAACCAGAAACGCTGGCTCAGTTTCGCGGCTGAGCACGGTATCGCCGTTGTAGTTTGCTACGTGCGCTGGGCTGAGGCATGAGCTATCGGGTAGCGGTGCGGGCACTGTGCGAGTTCACCGCCAAGGAAGGTGACCTGGATCTGCGCTTCACCCCTTCCCTCACCGCTCAGGAAGGCATGGCTGGGCACCAGACAGTGGTTGATCGGCGGGGAGACGGCTATATCGCCGAGTTACCTCTAAGTGGCAGCTACCCCGGCCTGCTGGTCGGCGGCAGGGCCGACGGGTACGATCCGCAAGAGCGGCGCCTAGAAGAGATCAAAACCCACCGTGGCGATATCAGCCGCATTCCGGCCAACCACCGGCTGCTGCATTGGGCGCAGGTCAAGGTCTACGGCTGGCTGCTCTGCCAGCAGCTTGAGCTGGAAGAGTTGGGATTGGCTGTGGTGTATTTCGACGTGATGAGTCACGCCGAGCATGCCTTCAGCGACCACTTCACAGCCGCTGAACTGGAAGACTTCTTCAATCAGCAGTGCCAATTGTTTCTGAGCGGGGCTGAACAGGAAGAAGCACCGCATCAAGCGTGACGAGCATCTGCAGAGCATCAGTTTTCCCTACCACTCAGGAAGTCCCGTCCTGAGCGGGGCGAACTACAGGATAAGAACATGCCAAACAATACTTTCGGTGAATCCTCTTGTACCGCTGCGGCCAGCGGCCTCGTGCAGGTGCGTGGCGCGCGTGAGAACAACCTCAAAGAGGTGGACGTCTCTATCCCGCGGAATGCGCTGGTGGTGTTCTCGGGTGTCTCCGGCTCCGGGAAGTCCTCGCTGGCCTTCGGCACCATCTATGCCGAGGCGCAGCGACGCTACTTTGAGTCGGTGGCCCCCTATGCACGGCGCCTGATCGACCAGGCGGGCGTGCCGGACGTAGATGCGATCGACGGCCTGCCACCAGCGGTGGCGCTGCAGCAGCAGCGGGGGTCCAGCAATGCGCGTTCCTCCGTGGGCAGTGTGACCACCCTGTCCAGCCTGGTGCGGATGATGTATTCGCGCGCCGGCGCCTATCCCGCCAATCAGCCGATGCTGTACGCCGAGGATTTTTCGCCGAACACGCCGCAGGGGGCGTGCCCGACCTGCCACGGCTTGGGTCATGTGTACGAGGTGTCCGAGGCGATCATGGTGCCCGACCCCTCCCTGAGCATCCGTGAGCGGGCGATTGCTTCCTGGCCACCCGCCTGGCAGGGCCAGAACCTGCGCGACATCCTGGTCAGCATGGGCTACGACGTTGACCGGCCGTGGAAGGACCTGCCGAAAAAGGATCGCGACTGGATTCTGTTCACCGAGGAAACACCAACGGTGCCGGTGTACGCCGGTTTCACGCCTGCCGAAACCCGTACCGCGCTCAAACGCAAGATGGAGCCGAGCTACATGGGCACCTTCACCGGCGCCCGGCGGTATGTGTTGCACACCTTCGCCAATACCCAGAGCGCGCTGATGAGAAAGCGCGTATCCCGGTTCATGGAGGGCAAGCCGTGCCCCACCTGCCACGGCAAGAGGCTCAAGCCCGAAGCGCTGTCGGTCACCTTCGCTGGGGTGGACATCGGCGCGTTTATGCAGATGCCGCTGGACCACTTGGCGGCATTGCTCGAACCCATCGCACAGGGCGATTTCCGCGCCCATGCAGCGGGTGCGGCTACGGACAAGGAAGCGACCCGGCGCGAGCGTGCCGAACGCGCTGCCACCGGCCATGCGGTCCATGCGGTATCGCCCGACGTGCGCCGTACCTCCGCGCTGTCGGAAGAAAAGCGCCTCGCCGCACAGCGCCTGGCTGGAGGCGTGATGGCGCGCCTGCGCCAACTGCGCGAGCTAGGCCTGGGCTACCTGACGCTGGACCGGGCCACGCCGACGCTTTCGGCCGGCGAGTTGCAACGCTTGCGGTTGGCCACGCAATTAAGTTCCCTGCTGTTCGGCGTCGTGTACGTACTTGACGAACCCTCGGCGGGCCTGCATCCCTCCGACAGCCAGGCCCTGTACGATGCACTCGACCGGCTGCGCGACGCGGGCAACTCGGTGTTTGTGGTGGAGCACGACCTGGACCTGATGCGCCGCGCGCAATGGCTCGTGGATGTCGGGCCGGATGCCGGGGAGCGTGGCGGCCGCGTGCTCTACAGCGGCGAGCCGGATGGCCTGCGCAAGATTGCCGAATCGCGTACTGCACGTTACCTGTTCGACGAAATTCCCGCACCCGGAAGCCGAGCACGCGAAGCGACCGGCTGGTTGGAGCTGCAGGGCATCCACCGCCATAACCTGCATGGCGTGGATGCGCGCATTCCGCTGGGCGTGCTGACAGCCGTTACCGGCATCTCTGGCTCCGGCAAATCCAGCCTCGTCGCGCAGGCCCTGCCGGAATTGGTGCTGCTGCACCTGGGCCACGAGCCTGAAGACGATGCCGCCGAAAGCGCCACCAGCGAAGGGCCGGCAGTGGTCGAAGCGACCGGCGGCCATCTGGCGGGCGACGTGGACGCCATACAGCGCCTGGTGCAGGTGGACCAGAAGCCGATCGGGCGCACGCCGCGGTCGAACCTGGCTACCTACACGGGTCTGTTCGACCATGTGCGCAAGCTGTTCGCCGCCACGCCCGATGCTCGACGCCGCCGCTATGATGCCGGACGGTTCTCGTTCAACGTCGCCAAGGGGCGCTGCGAGACTTGCGAGGGCGAAGGTTTCGTTAGCGTGGAACTGCTGTTCATGCCTAGCGTGTACGCGCCGTGCCCGACCTGCCATGGCGCGCGCTACAACGAGGCCACGCTGAAGGTGCAGTGGAACGGGCGCAACATCGCCGAGGTGCTGCAGATGACCGTGGACGAGGCCAGCGAATTCTTCGCGGGTGAAGACGCGGTGGCAAGGCCCCTGCAACTGCTGCGCGACATCGGACTGGGCTATCTGCGCCTGGGGCAACCGGCCACTGAGCTTTCCGGTGGCGAGGCGCAGCGCATCAAGCTGGCGACCGAGCTTCAGCGCAGCCAGCGCGGCCGAAGCCTGTACGTGCTCGACGAGCCGACCACCGGGCTGCACGCGTCGGATGCCGACCGGCTGCTGGTGCAGTTGCAGCGCCTGGTCGATGCCGGTAATACCGTAGTGATGATCGAGCACGACATGCGTGCGGTGGCCCAAGCCGACTGGGTGATCGACGTAGGGCCAGGCGCGGGCGCTGCCGGCGGCAGCATCGTGGTGGCGGGTTCCCCTCAGCAGGTGGCCCGAAAGTCTGGCAGCCGAACCGCTCCGTTCCTTGCACGGGAGTTGGCGCGGGCCGAGTAGCTTAGTTCGCCAAATGTTGCCAGCTTCGCGGGGCATTGATCGTCGCCACACGGTGGTGACGGTCGCTGCCCGAGTCGCGTCATCCTTCCTGAGTCAGAGCAAGATAGGGATTGTTGGGCGGTATTTCGGCGAATACCAAGGACCCATTTTCGAGGAGGTAGCCATGCAGTCGGCGGGACTTCCTCGGGCCCGTGACTTCACAGGTCCAAATGTTCAGGCCATTTGGGTGCTTGCGGTATAGCTGCAGTTTCTAAAAGCGCTTTTGCACCCACTGCCAATCCGGTTGCTTGTCCTGCCTGACCAGCGCATCCACCTGGGATGTTCCTACGCATAGCGCTGGAACACGCTGGGACTGACCAGGTAGGCGGTGTCGCTCACCGTATGCACGAGCGCCTTGGCGTCGTTGATGATGAGTCGCCGCGCGGCGACTCCCTGTTGCAGCCACGTCATGAAATGCTCCCCGGATGGTATCGCGACTGTTGGAGTTGATGCAGGTCCAGGCGCAGGGGTAAGTGGCAAGGGAGACGCTGCGGCTGTGGTTGGGGCAGGGACTTTCTCCACTGGATCTTCACCCTTCCCCATGTCGGCCGTGCGATCCAATCCAACCATCGCCAGCATGTCCTCCATGACGTCAGGCACGGGCGGGCCGCAGTCGGCAAGGCGGTATCGCTGCGAGGGCATTCCCAAGGGGGAGTCTCCAGACCTTCGGGGGTTGGCTGCCCCACGACCGCGGGCGGTGTGCCTGGTGCACTGCCGTTGGTTTCCGCTGGCGTCGTGTCGATCGCCACCGTGCCTGCGAAAAGCGCTGGCCGCTCGCCGGATTCCCAGATCAGCGCGGGCGCGAGGCGCAACAGGGTGAACGAGTAGGACCAGCCGGTCGCACTGGTCACGGTCGCGCGCCAGACCGCCTTGCCGTCTGAGGTGGGCTGGAGCATGCCGTGGTTCTGCAGCACTTTGAAGACGGCGGTGTTGTTCACAGGAATGCCGTCGATCCCCTGAGACAGCAGGTGCGCGCGCAGCTTGTCCGAGACAGTCTTGCTCACCAGCCACAGCCCATCCTCAGTGAGCCAGCCATCGGAGGCTTCCGGCTGATTCAGCTTCAACGGTTCCTTGAGCAGGAAGCGCAGCCCGTCCAGCAGCTTGCGTTGCAGCGCGTGCCTGGGCGCGGCCATGGCGCGCGCGGGATCGCCGCCCAGTTCCTGTGCCACAGAAGCGCGATCAGCCTGCACGACCAGTTCACCCAGCACGCCGGCGTGCTCGTACTGCCCGGCCAAGACGTAGAGCAATGGTGCCCACAGAGACGGATAGCCGCTGAGCCAGTCTAGGAGCGGACCATCGAGCAATTGGCGGTAGAGCAGCCCTGTTGCGGCGCTGTGCAACCGGTACTCGCGGTCTTCGCGGTAGCGGAAGCGGTACGACTGGTGCAGCGGGCCGTGCCAGGGATGCCACAGCGAGCCGTCTGCCAGCTCGACCAGCAGATCGACGGCCACCTTGCCGATGTCGTGCAGCAGCGCGGCGTAAGCAACGGCGGCGGTCCAGGCTTCCGACTGCGCCGCCTGGTCTTAGGGGCTGGCGCCGATGGGCAACAGATGGGACTGCCGCAGCTTGAGCGCATAGGCGACGATCTCCAACCCGTGATCCAGCATGCCGCCGGGGTAAGCGTGATGATGGCTCTCGGAAGCGGGGAATTGCTGGACCAGCTCGGCGTAGCGCTCCAGCGGCGTGCGCTGCCAGATGTGTTCCAGCAGCTTCTGTCGGCGCGGTGTCGCCAGCAGCGATGCGGCCGATTCGGGCCGTAGCAGCCCTTTGGGGAGGTCGGTGGCGGGCGCTGGTGATGGGGCAGTGACCGGAGGCCGTTTTCGCTGGAACAGGGAGAGCATGTGGGTGTCCTCTGGGGGGGGGCCGGCCGGGATGCCTTTTCGCCTTTTCGAGGTAGGGCCTTTCCCCTTGCACCCCCATTCCCTTGCCGTTTCGGCCCTTTGGCCTTTAACCGCTTCGGTATAGCGGGAAATGGGATGCGGCTCCAGCGTCAATGGGGAACCCGCTGGAATGGAATGGTCAGCGTCCTTCAGGTCACGCTCGATGCCGTAGAGCTTGTTGATCAGGCTCAGCGCCACGTCGGCACGCCCAGTCTTGCCCTTGGGCTGCACCTTTTGGGCTTCGACGAACTTGCGTCGCGCATGCGCCCAGCAGCCCAGGCGTTCGATGCCGTCGCGTGCAGCCACGGCGTTGTAACCGGCGTAGTCGTCGGTCATCAGGTAGCCGCGGTAGCCATCGAGCAGGCGTAGCGGCACCTCCTGCGCGCGGCTGGCTGTGTAGTCGAAAAGGATCACCGGCTTGTCCGGCGGCCCACCGCTTTGCACCCACATCCAGGATTGTGCCGAGGGGTCTCGTCCCGGTTCATGCAGCACCTGCAAGCGCGTTTCGTCGCAGTGCAACACGGGGTAGTCCAGCAGCTTGTCGCGCATCAGGTTGAGCAACGGTTGCAGTTGCTCGCCACTTTGGATCACCCAACGCGCCAGGGGCTGGCGTGGGATGTCGACGCCGTGGCGGCTGCCCCCTAAAGAAGGTTGGCCGTAGAAGAGCACTTGAAGGGCTTCGCGTCCCTCTCTGGAGTGTGCTGTCTTTTGCGTGTACAGCCCCTGGTTTCAGCGTTGTCAAGTGGCAGTTTTGCTATAGGAGCGTTTTTTCCGCGCACCGCATCACTGGTAATGCTGTTCGATCACTCGAAGCTTCGGATGATCTGATCGTTATTTGGTCAGATTGCTGTTTTTGACATCGGCAAAGACTGAAATCAGTCAGAAATACAAGGGTGTGCAGCCCTAGATTCTTTCTTGCAGCGCCTTGAAGAAGGCATCGATATTCTCATCGTGGCGTTTGTAGTAGGTCCAGGGGCCGATCCGCTGCGATGTCACCAATTGCGCGCGCTGTAGAGCTGCGAGATAAAGCGATGTCGTTGACTGCGAGAGGCCCGTGCGCTCTTGGATGATACTGACGCACACGCCTACCGTTTCTGGGTCGACTTCCTGCTCGGGAAAGACTGTCCTGGGATCCTTGAGCCAATTGAGGATGGCAAGGCGCATCGGGTTCGCCAATGCTTTCAGGGCTTCGTTGACGTCAATAGTCATGAATTTTTTGAGACCTGTTTTTTTCGATATCTAGATATCTTCCTGATTCGCGCATCAAATTGGAAGGCTTCGCCATGATCTCTGCGCGCCTGCCCGTCGCAATGACGGGCTGGTTTGGACTGGAATCCTATTGTCCTGTCAGGTAGGACTATCGGGCACCTGTGCGCCGAATTGCGGGACGATATGTTTGCCAAGTTCCTCGATAACCTCTGCTGCGGGGCGTTTACTATACTTGAGGTTCAGGATGACGTGATCTACACCGATTTCCTGAAGTGTATCCAGCAAGGCCCGCAGGTGGTTACGTCCCAGTCGGAATCCTAGATGGATAGGCGAGGGTGGCGTGGATGGGTGTTCGTCCAGGTCGATATACAGCGATTGCAAGAACGGCTTGTAGATAGTGCCACATTGTTTAGCCGTTTCCTGTCGCCAATCTTCCACGATGAGTCGCTGCATTTTTGGCGGACGTGGATAGTTGATCCATCCATGGCTTTCACGCGCGATCCAATCGAGCGGCTGGCGGCTGTGTCCGGTTACGAATAGCGGTATTTCCCGAGTCGTAGGTTTGGGAACGAGATCGGCCCCCAGTAACTCGCCGTGACTCCAGCGAATGGGCTCGAAGTGTGTTCGATGGGCTTGGCGTATCACATTGAGGTTTTCTTGAAAGGTCTCGCCACGCTGTTCTGGATCAACGCTGAATGCGGGAAACTCCACGGGACGATCGCCAGAGGCTACTCCCAGGAGCAAGCGACCTCCGCTCAATTGATCAATGCTCGCTGCGGCCTTTGCCGTGTGCAAGGGATTACGCAAAGTAAGGGCGATGGAGGCGGTGCCTAGTGCGATTTTTGTTGTATGGGCTGCGATGTAGCCCAGATACACCCAAGGGTCGAAAACCTGGCCGACATCACCGAAGCTTGGGTCCCTGAGCGGGACGTCGCGAAACCAGAGCGCCGAAAAACCAAGTGCCTCTGCACGTTTGGCCAGCGCGACCTGATCTAGCATGCTCGGTGTATCACCTTCGAAAGCCTCCAGGGGAAAGAACAGCCCAAGGCTTAGATGACCCTGCCTGAAGGTTCGTTTGAATCCCCTATGCTCTTGGTAGGGGATCGTGCTCGGTTGGTACATGCTTAACTTCCTCGGTCAGCAAACGCTGAGCCACGCCCCTGAGTTATGGGGCGTGGCTCTGAGCGTTTAGGATTTGTAAGTCGGGTAGTCGGTGTAGCCCTTATCGGTACCGCCGTACATGCTGCTTGGATCAACTGGGTTAAGCGGCCAGTTGTTGGCGATACGAGCGGGCAGGTCGGGGTTCGCAATGAAGGGGCGGCCAAAAGCGATCAGGTCGCCCCAGCCAGCTTTTATCACGCGATTTCCTCGTTCAGCGGTGTACTTGCCGGCATAGATAATCTTGCCGCTGAAGGTCTTACGAACAGCTTCCCGGAACGTCTCAGGCAGCTCGGGTGCGTTTTCCCAATCGGCTTCGGCGAGCGACAGGTAGGCAATGCCTACTTCCTCGAGGATCTTCACTGCCTCGATGTAGGTTTGGTGAGGATCTTCTTCGACCAGGCCAAGGTAGACGCGGTCTTCGTCTGTGGTCGCGAACAGCGGGGCGAAGCGAACGCCAACGCGCTCCTTGCCGACGACACCAGCAACGGCGAGGGTGATTTCGCGCAGGAAGCGAAGACGGTTCTGCAGCGAACCGCCATATTCATCATCACGCTGGTTGGTATGCGCCGAAATGAACTGGTTTACCAGGTACCCATTCGCGCAGTGAAGCTCCACCCCGTCAAAACCTGCGTCCAAAGCATTTCGGGCTGCTTGGGCGTAGAGCTCAACCAGTTCCTTTACCTCCTTGGTGGACAGGGCTCGTGGGGTCGAAGGGTCGGCCAGTGTACCCGTGCCGGGGCCAGTTTCGATGAACACCTTGACGTTGTCCGCGCGGATGGCTGATGGCGCGACGGGCGCTTCACCACCGGGTTGCAGCGACGTGTGCGACACGCGGCCCACATGCCAAAGTTGAGCAAAGATCACCCCCCCTTCGGCGTGAACAGCGTCGGTGACCTTACGCCAGCCTTGTATCTGTTCCGGGCTATGAATGCCAGGTGTCCAGGCATAACCCTGTCCTCGGGGTTCGATCTGTGTGCCCTCGGTCACCATGAAGCCAGCACCGCTGCGCTGACGGTAATATGTGGCCATTAGGTCGTTCGCAATATTGCCGGGTTGAGAGCTGCGTGAACGCGTCAGTGGCGGCAGAACGATACGGTTCTTGAGGGTGTATGGGCCCAGCTGAGTGGTTTTAAAAAGTTCTGAGTGTGTCATTTTGCTTACCTGCATATCTAAGATATTCGATGTTATAAGTCAAAAAAATATGGTTCAAGGAGGTCAGAAGAGCCCGAGCGGTGCTTCGTTGAGGCTGACGTAGATGTTCTTCTTCTGGCTGTAGGCTTCCAGCATTGACTTGTGAGTTTCCCGTCCTAGGCCAGATTTCTTATAGCCACCAAAGGGGGCATGGGCAGGGATCTCATGGTAGGTATTTACCCACATACGTCCGGTTTCCACCGCGCGTGCCACACGTAACGCCCGGTTGATGTCTTGGGTCCAGACTGCACCGGCTAGGCCGTACTCGGAGTCGTTGGCCATGGCGATGACCTCCGCTTCATCCTTGAAAGGAATGACGCACAGAACAGGGCCGAAAATTTCCTCGTAGGCGACGCGCATATCGTTGCGAACACCGACCAGAATCGTTGGCTGGATGAAGAAGCCGGCATCGTAATTGGCACCTGTGAGACGACCGCCGCCGATCAGTACCTCAGCGCCTTCCTGTTTGGCGATATCGACGTAGCCGAGGATCCGTTCCATCTGGGACTTGCTGACCTGTGCACCCATCATGGTGTCCGGGTTCAGTGGGTCACCCACACGTACAGCTTCGAACTTATGCTTGAGCTCAGCTAGGAATCGTTCGTAGATGGATTCGTGAACGAACAGCCGTGCGCCGGATTCGCAGACTTGGCCTTGGTTCCACAGGATGGCGAGGACTGCGCCTTCCACGGCCTTGTCCCAGTTCGCATCGGGGAAAACGATGTTGGCCGACTTGCCGCCCAGTTCAAGGGTGGCGGGAATGATTTTCTTCGCTGCCGCATTGGCGACGAGTTCGCCGACACGCGTCGAGCCGGTAAAGGCAAGCTTGCGCAGGTCCGGATGATCCAGTAACGCCTGCCCAACTGTGGTGCCTAAGCCTGTGACGATGTTGACCACGCCGGCTGGAAGTACCTTAGCGAAGATCTTCGCCAGTTCGAGGATGGTTACCGGGGTCAGCTCGGAAGGTTTGATGACTACGGTGTTACCCGCTGCGATGGCCGGAGCGATCTTCCAGGCGGCCATAAGCAGCGGGAAGTTCCACGGAATCACTTGGCCCACAACTCCGAGGGGTTCACTGAGAGCGATGCTGAGTGTTTGCTCATCCAGCATGACCGCCTCATCCGATTGGCTGCGGATTACGCCGGCGAAGTAGCGGAAGTGATCAATTGCCAGCGGGATGTCGACGGAGCGACTTTCACGAATGGGTTTACCTACATCAAGGGTTTCCAGAACGGCGAACCGATCGGCATCGGCTTCCAGCAGGTCGGCGATCTTCAACAACGCATTGGCGCGTTCCGCAGGTGAGGTGGTACGCCAGGTCATGAAGGCGCGCTGTGCGGCCTGCACCGCGCGGTCGACGTCGGCAGCTGTGGCGTTTGGGATGTTGGTGAGAATTTTTCCGTTGGCGGGGTTGATAATGTCGAGGGTTTCACCGTATTCGTCCGAAACCCACTGGTTGTCAATAAACAGGCCGTAGCTGCTGTCGGGAAGGTGATTCGGATGGGTATCGCTGGAATCTTTCATGGGGGGTGCCTCCTGAGGTTTCTAGCGCGGGTTACGAGTCCAGGCTATTCGCAATATTGATATATGTCAATATAGCGCTATTGGTTCCGGCACGTGTGCATATTTCCACGCCCTTGCAGCTCACTTCTGGATCAGCTGGGAACGCGCCGTGCTTCGCGCCAGGGTTGCCTATGCAGCCAGCTCCCTTGAGCTTTTCATCATGGAGGCTGGCTGCATCAGGTATTGATGTTTGCGTTGATGTGCAGATGAAGTTAGAACGGCGCGTCAATATCGATGACGCTAATCAGCTTGTGATTGACGAATTCCTTGATGCCCAAGCCGATTAGCTCGCGCCCGTAGCCGGAGCGTTTGATTGCGGATTCCACGCTGACTCGGACACCCATTCCACGCACATCCGGACAGTGATTCCACGCTGACCCGGACACTCATTCCACGAGCATCCGGACACCGATTCCACGGCCATCCGGACACTTTTCAGGCAGGCAGACGGCTTGTATGGTCATTAGACATCCCGTTACGACAGGGTATCGAAGGCTGGCGCATTCAACCGACGTGCTTGATTGGCCCCGAATACTTCGCTATAGCATGATTATTGGTTACTAGGATGAAGCCTTCCGAAGCGGCTTGTCCGATGAGCATCCGATCAAATGGGCGCTGTGAAGGAGAGGCGAGGCCGCAGCCGTAATGGCGTGTCGGCTGGTCATGGACAGCTCCTTGTAGTCGCCGTCCAGAAGAGACCTTCTTAGTACTCCTGTATCGAACTGAAAGCTGGCTTTGCCCATCGCGTTTTGGCCGATTTCCCAGATGCTAGCGGCGCTGATGAACAGCTCATTGGCGCGATCCTCGATCATCTCCACAGCCCCGAGTTAGCTAACCTACTTAGTCTATCCCCTCGTTGGAGGGGCAGCTGTCATGGTCAATTGCAGGCTGTAAATAATTGCGGTTTTTCCGTGACGCTGCGGTTATATGGAATTATGGCTCAGCCATAATTATTGCTGAGCCATAATTTCCATCATTTTGTGGCCCCGCCGTACAGCTCGACGCGTGACGCGCTTCGTGCGTGCACTAGATAGGCAGCTAGATGTTAGTGAGCAGATCTCAGCGTACGCAGACTTTCTCGAACCTGCCCCTCGCTACAAATTACTCAGGTCATCCGCTTTCGTTTGCAATTTAAGCAGTCGCGAGGAGTCGCGGTACCCTTCCGCGTCACAGACGCGCCTCGCTTGTGGTGATTACCAACGGTGCGAAATTTCAAAATTCGAAAAGACGACTCCGAGCCGGTTGGATCAGCCTCGCATCGTCCGTGGAGATATGTCTTGATCTCAAATAGTCATTGGCCGCGCCTAGGGTAAGTCCGATAAGGATTATCTTTCTTGCTCTTCTGGTGCGTGAGTTCTGGCAATCCTTGTCAATATATACGTATTACAAATACCGATGGTCAGTGGTTGGCTTTTTCTTTTCTAAAAGTGCTTGACGAGCAGTGGTTGGAGCTGGATTATTTTATTGCATTGGTTTCAGGTTGCTGTTTTTTGTCCAATACTGAGCGTAGTGGGGCGATGCCATAGGCTTGCATCGATGAATAAGGTACTTAGTTTAATAATGGAGGTTGATGGGGTTGCGCTGCTCGCCTTTTAGACTCAGGCCATATATTAATAGTCAGAACTGACGCTCATTGGGAAACAAGCTTTTCATACTTGGTAGGTTTGTCAAGGTAGGGACGTTTTGCCCAGATTCTGCCTCTAGACATCTATGGCTCAGATAGAGAGATGGTATGGACGATTTAAAGAAAGTATCTCATTTGTTATACGCCCCGGGTGAGGTAATGCCTGGTATCGAGATGTCGTTAGCAGAGGCGTGCGCGCGTGGTTCAGCGGCTGCGTTGCTTGACGAGGTGCCTTTCTGTGTTGTGCGTGACTGGATCTGGATCGATCTCATCGTGCCTGACGCGATACGAGAAACGTTACAGGCGGCCGGGCAACAGCCCGCGATGGTGTATGCCGGCCGCGTGTTGTACGACAGTGCCAACCGTTTCCAAGAGGGTGACTGGGTGCGTACAACACAACTGATTGAGTTTGCCGATGGGTGCATTTTCAGAACGCGCAATACGCGATATGTGCTTGCTGGCCCAGGGGCTCGCAAAAGCGCCGAGCTCACTACTGTGTTGAAGATTTTTTGATGCGTCGTCAGATATTGGCGGGCATGGACGTACCAGACAACCGACACCCCGATGTGCCTTGCGACGTCTGTGGTACCTCCATGCGAGTGCCTGGGTACGGCGAACAGTTCGGTGTGCTGCAAGCGCACTGGGGATACGGCGCGCGACATGACGGTGAGCGTTATCGCGTACGGATGTGTGAAACCTGCTTCTTCATGACCTTGGCGTACCTGCGACAGGAGCGACGCATACATCATTTGTTTGGCGACGCCCCGCAGCATGAAGACTACAAGTTTGGGCGTATTGCTCGAGACGATTATTGGTTGGACAGCTAGCCGTTAGTGGGGGGGGCAACGAGTTTTGATCCAAATTTGGGTGCTGACGTGATGAGTTCAACTAAACGAAGTATCGACCAAACACGTGATGTATCTGACGCGTTGTCGCGAGCAATGGATATGTGTTTTGGTAGGGAAGTTACGGCGTATCTCACGGACGCTTATTTAATCGCAGGCTGTTGTATCGGCGTGGTTCATCGTCACGTGCGGGCGGATGTGTATGGAAGGTTCCAGGACGGTCACCGGGTTCGGACCTCAGATGTACTGAAAGCTCATGAGCAAGGCGGTTTTTGGGCGCTGTTTACCGCCACGGGCAGCTTTTACGTTATTGTGACTTTCAAAGAAGACGGGCGCCTGTCACTGGATTGGCTGTTGGCACAGAGGGCAAAAGGCATACACGCAACCCCGGTAACGATTCAGTGATCCGTTTCTCGTGTCACTACTATAAAACTGAGCCCACGGTCCGTGCTGATGCTCGTAAGTTTATATCCTCTGAGGAAAAGAAGGGCGGGGTGTCATGCAGGTAAAGCGTTGGGGGCAGCTTGATGCGCTTCGTCAACAAATTGGAGAAAGTCGCTGGTTACTTTGCGTGGATCTGGAAGCGACTTGCGATGAATACCCTGCCGGCCTAAACGAGGCGGCCCGGAACGCTCACGTATTGAAGGTCCAGCGCGACGAGATGGAGACGATCGAAATTGGCATCGCGCTGTTGGATGTTCAGTTGGAGTACAGGATTGTCGATCATTTCGGACAGTTTGTCCGACCGCTACTTCGCCCCACGCTAACTGAGTTTTGCACGGGGCTGACCGGCATATCTCAATCTGACGTCGATACTGCAAAGCGTTTCGCGGAGGTACAAGATCAGCTTGGTGACTGGCTGAGGCCGCGAAATACAGAAGGCTGGCGCTGGTGCTCTTGGGGCGATTACGACCGAAACCAGCTGAAGGAGGACGCTTTCAGAGCAGGGGTAGATGTATTGCTGGATCCGGCGCGTCATATCAATCTAAAGAAGTGCTTTTGGAAGATTTTCGCTTGCCGTGCGCTAGGGCTGAAGTGTGCAGTGGAAAACATAGGCCTTTCCTGGGAGGGTGAGCATCACAGGGCCATCGACGATGCGCGTAATCTGGCACGGTTAGCGCAGTTACTGCTCAGCGCGAGGCAACCGACGTAGTAGGGCGGACGGCGCTGTGCCTGCTCATCAATTCTACCCCGTGGCCGCCCGGCTCGCATCGAGCCGCCATCTCACCAGTGCATACGGAACACATCTGGATAACATCATAAAGAGATTCAACATGTAGCTTGGCGTGAGGTATTGGCTGATGCACCCGAATTGCCGATACTGCTAAATGGCCAGCATGCTTGTATAGGGAGTCGAAGCGATGGCAGGGAAGCGTAAGCGCAGCAGCAAGTCTGGCGTATCTGGAGCGATGGTTCTGTGTGCCCTAGTGATTGGGGGGCTAGCTTCCGTTCCCAAGGGTGTTTGGGTTTTCTTGGGCGGAGCACTCATTGTCGGCATAGGCGGGTGGCTAGTAATAAAGGCCTTCAGCAAACCGTCAGTCATGTCTTCGGCAACAACTATGCGGCCACCTCAAGGGGGAACTCGTTCAAGTTCCTCGGACCTCGGCATAAGCACCGGCCTGACGTTTTCATTGGATGAGGTCTCGCCACTAAATGAGCCCTCTGCTCCTGCGCAAGTCTCGGCGTCGCCCCGGCAGGTTTCGGCAAAGCGAGACGACTCTGGCTTTTTTACCGTAACTTTGGAGGCCACTGAGCGGTCTTCCCACCGAATTCCGAGCGCGCCGGCGAACCTGAATAGTGCCAACGTGCGGTGGCTTTCTGCTGGCGAAAGCATCGAAGTGGCGGGCGAAAATATCCCAATTGGTCTGATCTACGTCGGCGAAGATAAAAACAGGCGCAATGGACCTTCGGAACCGTCACTGATCAACCCGAAACTGAAGGTCGCACGGGGCATCGTCGATATATCTGAGCGTCTCACCTCTTACTGGCCCAGTTACGACAGCATCTCTCCTGAGGCCCGCCGCGCATATTTGCAATGGCTATCCAGTGGTCGTAAGGCTCCGCATGCCAACATCGGCTACGTGTTCCTATTCTTCTACGGTCTTGAGCGTAGGGTTTTTGTCGACGCCAAGACGGATCAGGCTGCGGCGGGCGACATACCTATCATAATTGCCGAGGTAGAGCGGCTGCTCTCGATCTATGGCAAGAATAACTCCTTCAATAACTACGCCAGTCGCTTCGTAGACTTCCTCCGCCAAGGCCAAATACTCGCCAGGCGCTATCAAAAGGCGCCGCCGGCACCATTACCTTACGGCTACGAAATGCCTGTAGAGCTGCGTATTGGCCTGGGTCAGTTGGCGGCTGACAAGCAACCAATGCCGGCTGACTGGGCGTTGGCCTGGGTGCTGTCTGATCACAACGTCGGGAAGCGAACACCCGTAACCCGTTGTAAAGAAGCGTTCGCCCAGTTGTTCTGCATGCGCTACGAGGAACGTTATGGCGCCGGTATGGTGCTCCCTCAGAACAAGACCCGTCTGAGACTCCAATACAACACCGCTTCTGCGGGTCTACCACCCCAAGAACTGGATGGCCTATCCGGTATTCCTGACGTCACGGCGACTAGCGCAGCTCGGAAGAAGCTGCAGCAGTTGGTTGACGAATGCACGGTGCAGTTGGAGCCCTACAGTCGTTATCTCGGCCGCAACCCCGACACTCCTGATGCACTAGAAGGGCTGTTACAGCTGCCTGTAAACCTGTGGCCGCCAACAGCTCGAACAGCGCTCGCCGAGCTAAAGCAACGCATCGGCGACGGCATGGTGGTCATGAGCTTCGGTGAGCTGGCAGGACGACTGCAGAGTGCAGGTAGCCTGTCGCGAGAAAAGGTTCTGACGCTCGCCCGCGCGCTGGAGTCTTTACACATCGGTATCGAGCCGGATGTGCTGACAGGCAGCCGAACACCCAAGTCTGAGGACAATGTGGCGCTCTTTGCGACCCAGGCTGACGATGGTGATCTGCGGTCTTCGCCGGCTTATAGCGCCGCCTCTGTTACGTTGGACCTTGCTTGTGCTGTGGCTGCGGCCGATGGTGACACGTCGCCGCAGGAAATTATGCTGCTATCCCAGCATATAGACTCTTGGAGTCACCTGAGCGGTGCTCATCGGAAGCGCCTGAAGGCCCACCTGCGCCTGCAGCTTAACCAGCCACCAACCCTGCAGAGCCTGAAGAAGAAACTGGAGCCCCTGGCCGAGCCGGCGAAGAGGGTTGTGGCGGCTTTTCTCGCTCACTTGGCGCAGGTCGACGGCGAGGTTAGTCCCGCAGAGGTGAAGTTGCTGGAGCGCGTCTACAAGACCCTGCAGCTGGATCCGCAATCGCTGTACAGCGACCTTCATGTGGCCTCCAGTGGCAGCTCCGTTGGCTCATCGCAGACAACGCCTTCCATACCCGGAGCAAGTCCGTCCAAGCCCGTTGGCGGATTTGCTCTGGACCAGGAGCGCATCGCTCAGCTGCAGCGTGAAACGGAACAGGTATCTGCGCTGCTGGCTCAGGTTTTCGTTGACGACAAGCCTGCTGAGCCAGATGACGTAGTTGTGGAAGAGACTGTTGAGGATACTTCCTCCATTTGTGGCTTAGACGCCGATCACTCAGCCTTCCTGCGTGTACTCGTATCCCGTACCGAGTGGTCTCATGACGAGTTGGAGGCCGTTGCAAGCGATATGGAGCTCATGCTCGACGGAGCATTGGAGCAGATCAACGACATGGCATTTGAGCATTTCGATATGCCAGTCACCGAGGGGGAAGACCCCTTCGAAGTCAACCCTGACATTATGGACAAATTACCGCTATGAGCAGCATCAGAGCCAAGGACCGCGATGCGGTCATCCAGTCCCTGCGCGCCGGCGTCGTTCCCCGTGCAGGCCAGCACCTGATTCAAGTGGGGCGTGTCGGGGAGCTAGAAGCACTCATCCGTGATGTGGAGCGCCTCGCGGAAAGCGGTTCCGCGTTCCGCGTAGTGATCGGTGAGTATGGTGCAGGCAAGACATTCTTCCTCAACCTGGTTCGTTCTATCGCGATGGAGCGCAAGCTCGTCACCATGCATGCCGATCTGAACCCAGATCGTCGTCTCCATGCTACTGGTGGCCAGGCTCGCTCGCTGTATGCCGAATTGGCCAAGAATATGTCCACCCGAACTAAGCCTGATGGCGGCGCTCTGCAAGGAATAGTCGAGAAATTCGTGGCACAGGCCAAGACGGAAGCCAAAGCGTCCGGCAAAGACAGTGAGGCTGTGATTCGCGAGCATCTAGACCAACTGACAGAGATGGTCAACGGCTATGACTTTGCTGATGTAATCGCGGCCTATTGCAAAGGCTTCGAAGAGGGTAACGAGCAGCTCAAGGCCGATGCTATCCGCTGGTTGCGTGGCGAGTTCACTACCAAGACAGATGCCCGCACCGCACTGGGGGTGCGAACCATCGTCGACGATGCGTCGGTCTACGATCAGCTCAAGCTGCTTGCTCGATTTGTTCGGTTGGCCGGCTTTAGCGGGTTGATGGTATGTCTCGATGAGCTGGTGAACCTGTACAAACTTTCCAACACCCAAGCTCGTAACGCTAACTACGAGCAGATTCTTCGTATCCTCAATGACTCCCTGCAGGGCTCTGCTGAGGGGCTTGGTTTTGTGTTGGGCGGTACACCCGAATTTCTCATGGATACTCGCCGCGGCCTCTACAGCTATCCGGCGCTGCAGTCGCGTCTGGCTGAAAATAACTTCGCCAAGTCCGGGCTGGTAGATCTGTCCGGCCCTGTCATACGCCTCACTAGTCTGACACCTGAGGATTTCTACGTGCTGCTGCAGAAACTGCGTCATGTATACGCGGCAGGCGTGAACGAGCGCTATTTGCTACCCGACGAAGCATTGCCGCTGTTTATGGCCCACTGCAACCAGCGGATGGGTGAGGCCTACTTCCGTACCCCGCGGACGACCATTACCGCATTCATCAGCCTGCTAGCGGTGTTGGAGCAGAATCCTGACGCTGATTGGCGGACCCTGTTGGGTGCCGTGGAGATTGCACCGGATCGAGGCGGTGAGGCCGATATCCAAGTGGATGCGGACGATGAGCTTGCCACCTTCCAGCTCTGAATCGGTTGGCTTCGAACTCCTTGAACCGCGAATCCAGCGCTGGATATGGACCGAGGGCTGGACCTCCCTACGCGATGCCCAGGAGCGTGCTATCCCTGCGCTCTTGGGGGCCGACCAGGATGTCATCATCGCGGCGGCTACAGCTGCAGGCAAAACCGAAGCCGCGTTTCTGCCCATCCTTACCAATCTCCTGCAGGACACGGAAAAGCCTGGGGCGGTGCTTTACATCAGCCCGCTGAAGGCTCTCATCAATGACCAGTGGGATCGTTTGGCGAGGCTTTGCGATGAGCTTGAGCTTCCTGTCATTGCTTGGCATGGGGATATCTCAGCGAGCCGCAAACATCGCTTCCTCAAGTCCCCGGAAGGCATTCTGTTGATCACGCCGGAGTCGCTCGAAGCTCTGTTCGTGAACAAGGGAACCAGCCTAGCGGGATTGTTTGCCAACCTGCGGTACCTGGTGGTGGATGAGCTCCATGCCTTTATCGGCAGTGAGCGAGGCAAGCAGCTGCAGTCACTCATGCATCGTGTTGAAACAATCATTGATCGCCCCCTGCCCAGGGTTGGTCTTTCCGCCACGTTGGGCGACATGACGCTGGCTGCTGCCTTCTTGCGTCCCAATGCCCCTCATCATGTGTCGGTGATCGAATCCAAGGGTAGCGGCCAGATACTTAAGGCTCAGATCAGAGGGTATGTGGAGTCCAAGAAAGCGCTCCCGGTACAGCCTGAAGGTGACGATGTTTTTTCTCCGGACCATGCCATCGCAGAGCATCTCTTTCAGGTCCTACGCGGCAGCAATAACCTGATCTTCCCCAACAGTCGAACTCAGGTTGAGTGGTTCGCTGACAATCTGCGGCGCCGTTGCGAGCAGAATGGTGTACCGAACGAGTTCTGGCCGCATCACGGCAGTTTGGCGAAGGACATTCGAGAGGAAACCGAGAAAGCGCTGAAAGCCGGTGACCGGCCTGCCACCGCAGTCTGCACTACCACGCTGGAGCTTGGGGTCGATATCGGCAGCATCAAGACGGTAGTGCAGATCGGGGCTCCGCCATCGGTAGCTAGCTTGCGTCAACGCTTGGGGCGATCCGGACGCCGTCCGGGAGAGGCAGCCATTCTCCGAAGTTACTGTAAGGAGCGTCAGCTAGACGATGGCTCGCCCCTGTCGGATCGACTTCGCCAGGGTTTGCTGCAAAGCATCGCGATGATCCGGTTGTTGATGCAGGGCTGGTTCGAGCCTCCTCGTGTTCATGGTCTTCATTTATCGACGCTGGTACAGCAGTGCCTCTCGGTGATAGCCCAGCGGGGTGGAGCTACAGCTGCAGAGCTGTGGAGCACCTTGATACGCAGTGGTCCGTTCACTGGGGTGGAGCAGGGCAGCTTCCTCAGTTTGCTTCGTGCCCTCGGTGAGCGCGATTTGATAACCCAGGAAACATCGGGGCTCCTGCTGCCCGGCGTAGTGGGGGAACGCCTGATCAACCACTACGACTTCTACAGTGCATTTGTCAGTAATGAAGAGTTCCGCCTGGTATGCGATGGGAAACCACTTGGCGCATTGCCCGTCTCCAGGCCATTGACCGTCGATCAGCGAATCATCTTTGCTGGGCGCCGCTGGCGGGTGACGAGCGTGGACACTGAGGCCAAGGTCGTTGTCGTGAGATCCGATCCCGGTGGTGCTCCCCCGTCCTTTGACGGGCTTGGAGCCCGTGTACATGATCGGGTTCGGCAAGAGATGAGGAGCGTCTTGTTGGAGGCGGACGTCTACCCCTATCTTGATACTACGGCACAAGAGCTACTAGCTCAGGCACGTAGCGCTTTTTCGGACCTTGGACTGGCACATTCGAGCATGACCGAAAGCGGAGGTAAGACTTACCTTTTCAGCTGGCGAGGCGATTGGACAAACGATGCCCTAGCCATCTTGTTGACGCACACCGGACTAGCCAGTGAGAACAGCGGGTTTGTCATCGAGGTTGAGGGAGATCGGACGTCGCTTGAAAGCAAGCTGCGTGAGATCGCCGAGTGGGACGGTATTGATGAATCCGCTGTTCTGGCGGACGTACAGAACATGGCTCAAGAAAAATGGGATTGGGTGCTTCCGCCAGCATTACTCATGCAGTCTTACGCCACGATGCATTTGGACTTGGGTGGAGCAAAGGCCTTGGCATTGGCTCTAGTGAGCCAGCCTGCGGAGACGGCCTGAATCTAGCTTATTTGTGTGGTGCCTGCTTTGTTGAAAGCCGACTTTGGTTCATCTGCTGTAGATGAACCATAATCCATGCGCTTTTGTTGGTGCAATCTTTAAGCGTGCGTCGGTTGTCGGGCATTAGTAAATGAAAGGCTACCGAGACAGTAAAGATTTGAAGTGAGCAGCCTTCAAGTTAATCAGGCGATCTACAATAAAGCCAACGTCTAACCGAGTCGCATTGAAGCCAATTTAGTCAATAAACGTCTTTATCTATAGCGCGCCTCGGTTGCATGCGGCTTTTGATTAGGAATGCAATGGCGGGACATTAGCGCTTGCACGCTTACCGTGGCGCATTGAAATCCAAAATATCCAGTTGCTCGGTCAGCCAGCGATATGCCTGATATGTGCTATTAAATTTACGAACTAGGGTGCGTACACCTTTATCTATGTTACAGTCGCGGAGCGTGAGGCCAAGACCTTCTTCGTCGATTTCGTAGGTCTTTGCTTTCATATCGCCGAGCTGCATCGCAAGCAGCCTAACGTCATCGAGTGAGTGAATGGGGGCGATGCTGTGCTTGCGCACGTAGGAGCGTACCTTCTCTGAAAGCTCATTGAAGTCATCTGCATTAATGCGGTGGACTATATCATCTGAATCTGGGATTTGCTCCGGATAGTCATCATCAAGTGATACGCAGTGTTCCACACCGTGAATGCTTGCTACTAGGTATTGACCGCCGACTTCGTCGCGCTCGCGGTTAAGAATTAGGATAGACATGTTTTTTCCTCAGGTTGTTGTTCTGTTCATTATTCTAAGTTGCTCCGCTTTAAAAAGGCAATAGGCTGTACTGTATTTTTATACAGCTTATGGTTAACGCCTCGGAGGCCGTTCGGCTGGCTATCTAATGAGTGTCCGATCCAAAACCCATAATTTAAAAGTGGCATAAGCAGTATGTCGTGGGCAGTGGTGTCTCGGTAAGCGATTGCGCCAGTCCGTCGCCGACCCAGGCTGTGAGCGCAATTTAAAATTACTCTACTTGGTTCTCGCATTTTAAAATGTGAATCGGCTGAAAGAGTGGAAGCACCTGCTCATACCCAGCGCTGTTCAGCCGGTCTATGTGCTGCTCCCGGCGGGTCGTCTTGTGGGGTCAGGTAACATGGTTCGTCCTTGGCCAACGAACCAAAGTCCGGAATGCGATATAGAAAGGATAGAATTTTTGCACCTTTGCAATGTTTGGCTTTTGGGGTTATATAAAAAATAATGCTCTGGTTGTTGTTTTTTTGTTTTCGTATTTGCAATAATTGATTGTGTGGCATGTGTCACGCAAATAATAATAATAAGAAGAATAATATGAATGCAGAGACTCAAAGCGCCTATATTAGTTTGGCCAGTAATTTTTATGCGACTCGGATGCAGGGCGTTGAGCTTGATGAGCTCAATATTATTGGTGCTTTACTACGGGCGGCCCCTGATTACCGCCCGGATTATTATCGGCGCCTACGTAACGCTTTGGCGTTTGATCAAAAGCATCGAGGAAATTTCTGGGCTGCCCAAGAAATCAATCGTACGCTCAATCCGGTCACTGTGTTAAATCTGCCGCGAAAGAAAAAGCAGCGACGTCCGCAGAAGCTTTCTACCGCTGATTTCGAAGCGTGGCTACGGTGTCTGGCTGAACGAGATATGCCTGTCGAAGCGGGAGCTTTAATGGTGATATCTCTTACCGGAGCGCGACCATGCGAGCTTAACGGAATTTCTATCGATGGCCGGCGCATCCATATATCCGGTGCAAAGCTTAGCCACAACGGTTTACGCGGCGCTAGCCGAACGCTTGAGGCTGATGGAGACGTCTGCAATATCTTGAGAAACGCTCTCGCTGCTTTTAAATGTCAGCCGCGCAGTATGGATTCAATACGCGTTGCGCTTCACCAAGTCGCTACTGAGCTATTCGGTAGGAGGAAGGTGCCGAGTATGTACACACTTCGTCACCAGTTCGGCTCAAATCTGAAAGCCTCAGGCATGTCCGCAATAGAAATGGCATACGTCATGGGGCACCAGGCTACCGATTCGATTAGCCGCTATGGCGATAAAAGATTTGGACGTGCAGAAGCGGTTAAGGTTAAGCCTGCAAGCGATGCTGACTTTTCAAAGGTGAGAGATACAGTGCCTGCTCGAATGCGTGCGGACGCCGTGGCTCTTAATGATCAGCGAGACTTGGATCGTAGGACTGAGGTCGCTGACGGCTGAGGTGATGTGGTCATTTCAGCGGACAATCATGAATTCCTTAGGCTATAGAGCGTTTGTATCTAGCTCTGGTTTTGATAGCGGTTTCCACCTTTACGTCGTCAACGCTCAGGTATCTGTTACGTAATCTTGGACACATGGGTGTCGCTCACCGGCAGCTTGCGGCCACTAGCGGCCTGTCGTAAGCGGCGTAATCTGTAGACGAGCCACCGATACTGCGCACAAGCGAAACGCTCCAGCTGCTCGATTGAGGCCATCTGGGTAAGGCGTTTACGTCGGGACTAGTCATGCTTCCGCAGTCAGCGGCGAGGTAGTCCCTGAGCTCACTGGAGCCCAGGGTTTCGAAGCAGGCCGTCTTCAGCGTCTTCCTCGATGAATTGACTCTCAAGCCAGCCTTAGCCGCGCTGAGATAAGATCGTCTCGAGCAAACCAGGAAATCGATTGTTCAAATCATCCCTGCGCAACGAGTTCATATGGGTCGTGCCGATGGTTTGGGTTTGGACCAACCCGGCATCTCGCAGCACCCTGAAGTGATGGGACATGGTGGACTTTGGTCGGCCACCGTCCAATTCGCCACAGCTGGCTTCGCCCAGTTCGGCAAGGCGTCGGACGATCTCCAGGCGCACAGGATCGCTCAAGGCGTATAGCAGACGCTCGAGGACGAATTCAGTGACGGGAGGGTGTTTGTAGGGGCGCATGAACGAAGCATACACGGGTTTGCTCTATCTCCATAGTTCGAATACTATCGAATTAACGTAATAGACAACCCTCGGAGAAACCAATGTCTGCGCTGTTCCAACCCTTCACGCTTAAAGACGTCACGCTTCGCAACCGTATTGCGATTCCCCCTATGTGCATGTACTCGTCAAACGATGGCCTGATCAACGAGTGGCACAGAGTTCACTACGCCTCCCTTGCGCGTGGCGGGGCGGGGTTGGTGATTGTCGAAGCAACCGCTGTAGCGCCAGAAGGGCGGATCACTCCTGGCTGTGCGGGTATTTGGAACGATGAGCTGGCCCAGGCCTTCGTACCGGTGGTGCAGTCGATCAAGGCAGCCGGCTCGGTCCCCGGCCTGCAGATCGCCCACGCCGGTCGCAAGGCAAGCGCAAACCGTCCATGGGAAGGCGATGACCACATCGCTGAAGATGACGCCCGTGGCTGGCAGACCATCGCTCCATCGGCCATAGCTTTTGGCGGTCACCTGGCCAAGCAGCCGCAAGCCATGACGCTGGAAGACATTGCCCGTGTGCGTGAGGATTTCGTCGCAGCCGCTCGCCGTGCGCGTGACGCTGGCTTCGAGTGGCTGGAGCTGCATTTCGCCCATGGTTATCTGGCCCAGTCGTTCCTGTCCGAACACTCCAACCATCGCGATGACGCCTACGGCGGCAGTTTCGACAACCGTAGCCGCTTCCTGCTTGAAAC
>Ga0207893_1000117_pt1 | contig 57611 bp, 49 predicted proteins | sample MalvirmetaMSP121_FD_184233 | JGI IMG/M metagenome (GOLD analysis project Ga0207893, IMG submission 184233) | Marine viral communities from the Deep Pacific Ocean - MSP-121 (SPAdes) | ecosystem: Environmental > Aquatic > Marine > Oceanic | place: Pacific Ocean | collected 2001-06-02 | reverse complement strand
CCGGCATGCCGGCCTTGTTCTCCACCGAGCGCAAGCTGCGGCGATCAAGCAGTTCCACTGCCGACACCGGCTGCTGCTTGAGCACGGGTACGGCGAGGCAGCAGGTTTCTACATCGGGAAAGACAACCAGCGCGCTGGCTTTGTGCGGGTGATCTGGCACGGTGTCGTAGGTCACAGCGCTGATGAAACCCAGTGTGCCTTCGGAGCCGACCATCAGGTGGTTGAGGATGTCGAGTGGCTCGTCGTAGTCGACCAGCGCATTGAGCGAGAAGCCAGTGGTGTTCTTAAGCCGGTACTTGTGGCGAATTTTCGCCGACAGGTCGGTGTTGGCGCGGGTGGTGCGGCCTAGTTCGGCGAGCTGATCGAGCATCGCCGCGTGGCTTTGGCGGAAAGCTTCGACGCTGGTAGCGTCTTCGCTGTCGACGACGCTGCCATCTGCAAGCACCAGGCGCAGGCCGGCGAGGGTCTTGTAGCTGTTCTGCGCTGTTCCACAGCACATGCCGCTCGAGTTGTTGGCGACGATGCCACCGATTTTTGCGGCGTTGATCGAGGCCGGATCAGGGCCGATCTTGCGCTGGAGCGGCGCCAGTATGGCGTTGGCATTGGCACCAATTACGCCGGGCTGAAGGCGTATCTGCTCGCCGCCGTTGCGTATCTCGCGACCGTTCCAGTTGTCGCCCAGTACGATCAGTACCGAGTCGGAAATCGCCTGGCCGGATAGGCTGGTGCCCGCCGCCCGGAAGGTAACGGGCACCCGTTGGCTGTGAGCCAGCTTGAGCAGTCCCACCACCTCCATCTCGGACTCGACCCGTACCACCAGCTTGGGAATCAGCCGGTAGAAGCTGGCGTCTGTGCCAAAGGCCAGCGTTGAAAGAGGGTCGTCGAAGCGTCGCTCAGCCGGAATCAGCTTTTCGACAGCGGCGAGAAAGTCAGTCGGTAGAGCGGCAGGCGCGTTCATATCGGGCTCCGGGAGGTAGCGACCGCGGCGAATGCCGGCGGTCTTCTCGATGGGATCAGCCAGGCTCAGTCGACGTGGCGGCTGGTCTGATAGTGATCAACCTCGCGTACCAGCGAATCCGTGCTGATCTCGCTGATGGTCTTGGCGCCGGTCAGCACCATTGCAACACGCATTTCTTTTTCGATCAGGTCGAGCAGGTTGCTTACTCCCGCTTCGCCGTCCACCGCCAGCGCGTAGGCGAAGGCGCGGCCGAGCAGCACGGTATCTGCGCCTAGGGCGATCATGCGCACAACGTCAAGGCCGCTGCGGATGCCTGAGTCGGCGAGGATTTTCAGGTCACCTTTGACCGCGTCGGCAATCGCTGGCATCGCGCGGGCACTGGACAGAACGCCGTCGAGCTGACGCCCGCCATGGTTGGAGACGATGATGCCGTCTGCCCCGAAGGTCACGGCGTCGCGGGCGTCATCGGCGTCCAGAATGCCTTTGATCACCATCGGGCCATCCCAGAATTCGCGGATCCACTCCAGATCCTTCCACGAAATCGATGGATCGAAGTTGGCGGCAAGCCAGCCGATATAGTCTTCCAGCCCGGTAGTGTGTCCGCGGTAGGTGGTGATGTTGCCGAGGTCGTGCGGTTTGCCGTGCAATCCGACGTCCCAGACCCAGAAGGGGTGTGTCATAGCCTGCAGAATGCGACGTACGTTGGCGTTGGGGCCACTCATGCCGGAATGCGCGTCGCGGTAACGGGCGCCGGGGGTGGGCATATCGACGGTGAAGACCAGTGTGGTAACGCCGGCGGCCTTGGCACGCTCCAGCGCGTTCTTCATGAAGCCGCGATCCTTCAGCACATAGAGCTGAAACCACATCGGCCGCTTGATTGCCGGTGCGACTTCCTCGATCGGGCAGACCGATACGGTGGACAGGGTGAAGGGAATTCCTTTCTTGTCAGCCGCACGAGCGGCTTGCACTTCACCACGGCGAGCGAGCATGCCGGTCAGGCCGACCGGGGCGAGGGCAACCGGCATCGACAGGGTTTCGCCGAACAGCTGGGTTTCCAGGCTGAGTTCCGACATGTTGCGCAGCACGCGCTGGCGCAGGGCGATGCTTGCCAGATCCTCGACGTTGCGCCGCAGCGTGTACTCAGCGTAGGCGCCGCCATCGACGTAGTGAAACAGGAACGGCGGGAGTTTGCGTTTTGCGGCAGCGCGGTAATCCGTGGAAGCAGAAATGATCATCTTATGTTCTCACCGACTGAAACGAGGTAAGTCTCGGAGCGCCCGTCATCGACGAAGGCAGTGTTCGATTTACGGCTGTCCTGATCACCGGGTCGGGCGATGGAGAGGTCAGGACATGATTCCAAACGCCATTGCCCCGGGTGTTTCCCGAGGCAATGGTCACAGGCCGCGTTAGACGCCGACTAGCGGGTCCGTCACGCCAAGCAGGTAGATCGCGATCATGCCGATCAGGCCGGTGGCCAGCACGTAGTAGAGCGTAGGCCAAACGGTCTTGCGCAGGGTGACGCCTTCACGACCCAGCAAGCCGACAGTGGCCGAGGCGGCAACCACGTTGTGGATCGCCACCATGTTGCCGGCGGCGGCACCCACGGCCTGGATGGCCACGACCATCGCGCCGGAAATGCCCAGCGACTGTGCAACACCAAACTGGAACTGGCTGAACATCATGTTGCTGACAGTGTTGGAGCCAGCGAGGAACGCTCCCAATGCGCCAACAGTAGGGGCCAGCAGCGGGTAGATGCCACCTACGCTGTCAGCCATATAGCGTGCCATGGCGATGGGCATGCTTGGCAGGTCGCCGGCGTTGACACCCGAGTTGATCAGGATGCGCACCATCGGCACGGTGAACAGCAGCACGAAGCCGGCGCTGAGCAGCACGCTGCTCGATTCCTTCACCGCAGCCTTGAGTTCGGCGGCGCGCATGCCATGGATAAAGAACGTGATCAGTACAACGGCAACCAGAATTCCGCCAGGCAGGTACAGCGGTTCGATGCTGGCGCTGACGCCGGTCTCGCCGAGAATGTTAGCGAAGGCGATCGACACGGATTTCAACGCGCCGGTGACCTGCGGGAAGACACGGCTGATCACCAGGATTGCGCCGACCAGGATGTAGGGCAGCCAGGCGCGGAAAGCGCTCATCGGGCGTGCCGCGAGGTCGTCTAGCTTCATCTCGATAGTGCCGATCCATTCCGCTGGCCAGTCTTTCGCGGCAGCGAAATCCCAATTGGTTTTCGGCACCAGGAACTTGAAGCGCGCGGCGGTGGTGACGATCGCCAGGCCGACCAGGCCGCCCAGCAGCGACGGGAACTCAGGGCCAAGGAATACACCGGTGGCGACATAGGGAAGGGTGAAGGCTAGGCCTGCGAAGAGTGCGAAAGGCAGCACTTCGAATCCGGCTTTCCAGCTTTTTTCCTTGCCGAAGAAGCGCGTCAGCATCAAAACCATGATCAGTGGCATGACCGTGCCGACAATGGCGTGGGTGATGGCGACGCTGCTGGTGATCTGCTGCAGGAAGATCGGCCAGCTGGAACCTTGCGCGGCGAGTTGTGCGCCGAGGGAGGCGGTGTCGAGTCCGCTATTCACACCAACGATGATCGGCGTACCGACCGCGCCAAAGGACACTGGCGTGCTCTGCACGAGCATGCCCATCAGGACCGCTGCCATGGCCGGGAAGCCCACGGCAACCAGCAGCGGTGCTGCAATTGCTGCGGGGGTACCAAAGCCGGAGGCACCTTCGATAAAGCAGCCGAACAGCCAGGCAATGATAATGGCCTGAATTCGACGGTCCGGGCTAATGGTGGTGAAACCGGCCCGAATGGCGGTAATACCACCCGAATGCTTGAGCGTGTTCAGCAGCAGGATCGCGCCGAAGATGATCCACAGCAGTCCCAGCGTGATCACCAGACCTTGCAGCGTTGAGGCGATGATCCGGGTAAAGCTCATGTCCCAGATAAACAAACCAATGGCGGCAGTGAACAAGAACACAACCGGCATGGCGCGGCTGGCCGGCCAGCGAAGGCCAATCAGCAGAACGGCGGCCAGCAGGATCGGGGTAAAGGCAAACAGGGCGAGCAGTCCGGTAGACATGTCAGGCTCCCAGGGTCGAAATGAGCGAATGGGGGCCCGGGCGGACCGGTGATGAGCAGATAAACGGAGACCGCATTAACTAGTCCTCTTCTTGTTTGGTTGCCTCTACCTGTAAAGTGGTATTACCAATTTGCAGTAGGGTTTGGCCAGCGTAAGAGTTCTGCCGGCGCTGCGTCAATTAGCAAGCTATAGACTTTGGTCGCAGCGGCGGTTATTGCGGTGGGCCTAGCGGCTGGCTACGCTGCTTCCCATCACAGTGGTCAAACCAATCGAGAGGCGTCATGGAAGTGGGAGTGGTGCGCCAGCGGAGGCTGGCGGATAACATCGTCGAGCAACTCGAAACGATAATCCTCGAGGGGACGCTCAAGGCTGGGGAGCGGCTGCCTGCCGAGCGGGTGCTGGCCGAACAGTTTGGAGTATCACGTCCGTCGCTGCGCGAAGCGATCCAGAAGCTGGCGGCCAAGGGCTTGCTGGTCAGTCGTCACGGTGGTGGCAATTTCGTTGCCGAGTCCCTCGGGTCGACCTTCAGTGATCCGCTGCTGCATCTGCTCGAAAACAACGCTGATGCGCAGCGTGACCTGCTCGAGTTTCGCCATACGCTGGAAGGCAGTTGCGCTTATTACGCCGCCTTGCGCGCAACTGAAGTGGACCTGCAACGCCTGAAAGAGGCGTTTGCGGCGTTGCAGGATTGCTATGCGCGCGAAGGGGTGGTTACCCGTGCCGAGGAGGGCGCTGCTGACGCGCGCTTTCACCTGGCGATTGCCGAGGCCAGTCACAATGCAGTGCTGCTGCATACCATTCGGGGTCTGTTCGATCTGCTCAAACGCAACGTAGTGACCAATATCGGCGGTATGTACGCGTTACGCAGCGAAACCCGCGACATGCTGATGAATCAGCATCAGGAGCTATACGATGCGATCATCGCGCGGCGGGCGAACGACGCGAGGGATGTCATTCATCACCACATTAGCTATGTCCAAGAAGTTCTGGCGGAAGGGCAGCAGGAAGCTCAACGGTTGGCGCGTGCGCAGCGGCGTCAGGCGCACCCCGAGAAGAATTAGCAGGGCTGGCGCGGTGGTGGGTTGAAAAGCTAGATCGAGCGGCTGGGTTCCGCTCGATACGCCGAGGGTCAGTCTTCCTTGCCCTTTGTGCGCATGGCGCGCTGAATCTCGCGATCGGAGTCGCGTTCTTTCTCAGTGTGGCGCTTGTCGAACTCCTTCTTGCCCTTGCCTAGCGCGATATCGCACTTGATCAAATGCTTTTTCCAGTAGATCGACAGCGCCACACAGGCGTAACCCTTCTGCTGCACGGCGCCGAACAATTTGCCCAGTTCACGCTTGTTGAGCAGCAACTTGCGGGTGCGGGTCGGGTCGGCAATGACATGGGTGCTAGCGGTGGTCAGAGGCGTAATGTGGCAGCCCATCAACCATGCTTCGCCATCCTTGAGCAGGACGTAGCTGTCCACCAGCTGGGCTTTTCCCGCTCGAAGGCTTTTCACTTCCCAGCCGGCCAGCACGAGGCCCGCCTCGAATTTCTGTTCGATGAAGTAGTCGTGTAGCGCTTTCTTGTTCAGCGCAATGGTCCCGGGGGACTGTTTCTTCTGTTTGGCCATAGGGTGCGCATTATAGGGAGTCCCGTTGCGGCTGGCGATAACCTGCGTGGTGCGACGGTGCGAAACTTGAGAGGGGTGCGCTTATCCTCGACAATGGCCAACTTTACGTTTGCTCATGCTCAACACCTGCTGTGTTGCAGGTATGAGCTTTACGCTTGCTCTCGGTGAGCGGCTGTCGGCCTCGGCTCCAGCTGCTGATTGTCGACTGACGAAGTAGAAGGGACTGAATGACGACGCATATTCAACGTTCGGCGCTGCTGCCCTATCCGGCTCATGCGCTGTTCGACATGGTCAATGATGTAGCCAGCTATCCAAAGTTTCTGCCCTGGTGTTCGGCAACCGAAGTGCTGTCCAGCAGTGACACACAGATGCACGCAAGCATGACGGTGGCGAAGGCTGGCATGAGCCAGCGCTTCCTCACGCGCAATGAGTTGCAGGCAGGTAAGCGAATCGAGATGTCGCTGGAAGAGGGGCCTTTCAGTCATCTGCATGGTATTTGGGAATTCAAGGCGTTGGGTGAAAAGGCCTGCAAGATCAGTCTTGATCTCACCTTCGATTACGCCGGGCCGTTGGTTCGTGCCACCTTGGGACCGTTGTTCAATCAGGCTGCTAATACGTTGGTCGATGCGTTCTGTGACAGGGCGAAGCAGCTTTATGGATAAGCCGATGATCGCGGTTGAGGTCGTCTATGCGCTGGCGGACAAGCAGAAGTTGCTGCGCTTGGCCGTTCCTCAGGGCACCAGCGTCCGAGAGGCAGCGCTGCGCTCGGGAATGGATGGCTATTTTCCGGGGCTGGATTTGGCAACGTCGCCGTTGGGCATCTTCGGCAAGGCGGTATCCAAGCCGGACGAGCGCACGCTTGTCGAGGGGGAGCGAGTTGAGATTTATCGGCCACTGATCGCCGACCCGAAAGAAGTTCGCAAGCGGCGTGCGGCGAAGGCTGCACAGAACAAGGCCGGCGAATCAGGTGAAGCGGTCACATAAAGCTGGCACTAACGAGAAAAAGCCCGGCATGCCGGGCCTTTTCTGGTGTTCGGTTAACGCTTAGTTTGTGTCCAGGCTGCCTGGAGTAGGCACCGGAACGGGCTCCGCCGCATCTACGTCGCGCTGGATCTGTTCAAGCAAAGAGCCAGGAGCGGTGGCCTCTGGTTCGGTGCTGACAGGGTCATCGGTGCTTGCCGGTAGATCAGTCCCCAGAATGGCTTCGTCACGGCTCACGCCGGGCTTGAAGTCGCCTGCAAGACCAGCGAGCTGGTCGTTAGCATTGAATACAAGGCTGACGCGCTCCTGCTGACGTTCTCTGCCACCGGGCTGGATGCTGTACAGATAATCCCAGCGGTTAGCGTGGAACGTGTCGGTGATCAGCGGGTTGCCCATGATAAACCGCACTTGTGATCGGGTCATTCCGGGGCGCAACTGGTCTATCATGTCCTGAGTCACGACATTGCCCTGTTGAATGTCGACCTTGTAAACCCCGGGGAATGAACAACCGGCGAGTGCGAACAGGCCCACTAACGTGAGGCTGGACAGCATGAGCTTGGTGTTTTGCATCGGTAGGTGACTTCCACTATCTTGGCTGGGCAAAGCCCGGATCATACCCGTATTGAAGGAGGCTGCGAAACAGCAGCAGCGAGAAAGCCCACCATGGTTGAAAATAGCGAACTACGCAAAGCTGGCCTCAAAGTAACCCTGCCACGGGTCAAGATCCTGCAAATGCTGGATACCACTGATCGTCGCCATATGAGCGCAGAGGACGTCTACAAGGCATTGATGGAGGCCGGCGAGGATGTCGGTCTGGCAACTGTTTACCGCGTGCTGACTCAGTTCGAGGCAGCCGGTCTTGTGGTTCGGCATAATTTCGATGGCGGCCATGCCGTGTTCGAGCTGGCTGACGGTGGCCATCATGACCACATGGTGTGCGTCGACAGCGGCGACGTGATCGAGTTTTTTGATCCGGAGATCGAGAAGCTGCAGAAGGAGATCGTCAAGCGCCATGGCTACGACCTGGTGGATCACAACTTGGTGCTGTACGTCCGCAAGAAGCCTGAGTGACCGGAGTCGATCCGGTTCGAATGTGAGCCCCGGATAATCTTGCTATATGACAAAACCCCGCCGATTGGCGGGGTTTTGTTTTGAAGGCACGATTCATCCGGCTGCTGCCGCCTCAGCGCGTTGGGGATGTGCCCGTGACAATGAGCCAGATGAGGCGCGTTTTTATTGCAAGCCAGCCCATTGCAATCCGGTACGGGGATGATGTGTGCTCTCCAGATGGTCTGTCGCCGCGGCAAGATTATCCGTGGGTCGTCGTCGTTGCCTGCTTTTTCAGGATGTTTGAGCTGTGCCGATCATCTGGCGGGCGTGGGCCAGTGCCTGCTCGGTGAGGTCGAGCCCACCCAACATGCGGGCAATTTCCTCGACCCGTTCACTGCCATCCAGTGCGGCGACAGCGGTGTGGGTTTCTTGGGCTCCGCGCGCCTTGTGTACAAACAGGTGATGGTGACCCTGTGCCGCAACTTGCGGCAGGTGGGTCACGGTCAGTACTTGGCCCCGCTCGCCGAGGCGGCGCAGCAATTGGCCAACTACTTCTGCGGTCGGCCCGCCGATGCCGACGTCCACTTCGTCGAACACCAGGGTCGGAATGCGTGATGTCTGCGCTGTGATCACCTGAATCGCAAGACTGATGCGCGACAGCTCACCGCCCGAGGCGACCTTTGCCAGTGGACGCAGTGGCTGGCCTGGGTTGGCGCTTACCAGAAACTCTACCTGTTCCAGTCCGTGTGGCATCAGGTCTCCTTCTGCTGCGGGCTTCAACACGGCGCTGAACTTGCCTCCTGGCATGCCCAGACGCTGAATCTCCGTTTCGACGGCCTGCGCCAGGGACTCTGCCGCCAGCTGGCGCGAAGCGCTCAACTGTTCGGCTTTTTCTCGATAATGTCGCTCGTAGGCGGCAAGCTCTTCGCCGAGTTGCTCCAGTGCAGTGTCGTCGGCGTTGAGGCTTTCCAGTTCTTCGAAGAGGCGTTGTTGCAAGCTCGGTAAGTCCGACGGCTGAACGCGGTGTTTGCGCGCCAGGGTATAGATGCTGTCTAGGCGTTCTTCCAGGGCCTGCTGCCGTTGAGGGTCGGAATCGAAGTGGTCGAGAAAGCGATTGAGTTCGCCGACCGCTTCTTCAACCTGTATCTGCGCACTGGACAGCAGATTGACGGCCTCGCCGAGCGCGCCGGGCTGGTTCTGAAATCCAGTCAGGCGCTGCAGGCTCGAGGTCAGCGCTGACAGTACGTTGCCGGCGTCGCTCTCGCTACACAGCTCGATCACCTGGCGACAGGCGCCGAGCAGGTGTTCTGCGTTGGAAAGGTTTTTGTGTTCCTGCTCCAGCTGGTCCAATTCGTCGTCTCCCAGAGCCAATGTCTCAAGCTCCTCGAGTTGGTAGCTGAGCAGCTGGTGGCGGGCGCGCTGTTCATCACTGCTGCTGCTCAGTCGCTCCAGGGTCTGCCGGGTTTGCCGCCAGCGCTGGGCGGCCAGCTGCACCTGGCGGGCAAGATCTTGATTGCCGCTGTACTCATCGAGCAAACGCCGGTGCGTATCGAGCTTTAGCAGTGACTGGTGTTCGTGCTGGCTGTGGATATCGATCAGTAGCTCGCCAAGCGCCTTAAGGTCACCTTGCGGGCAGGGCGTTCCGTTGATATAGCCGCGCGAACGACCTTCAGCCGTGATCACTCGCCTAAGGATGCATGGGCCATCATTTTCCAGATCGCGCTCGGCCAGCCAGGCTCGTGCATCTGGGATGTCGTCCAGGTCGAAGCTGGCGAGAATATCTGCCTTGTCCGCGCCTATGCGCACCACGCTGCTGTCGGCTCGATCGCCGAGAGTGAGACCTAGCGCATCGAGCATGATCGACTTGCCTGCGCCGGTCTCGCCGCTGATCACGCTCATGCCGCGTTTCAGCTCAAGATCGAGATGCTCGACGATTGCGTAATTGTGAACGGAAAGATGGACCAGCATGGCAGGACTCCTGCGTAGGTGACTGGGTATTTATACAGTGCTTCTGCGTGGCTCATCAAGCTGCTCCGCGTGACTGGTATGTAAACAAATGCGGTCGGTTAGGCGCTGAATGGGCTGTTCGAAAGGGGCTGGTGTTTCTTTGATGTGGATACGCCCTTGAAGCAGAATTTTGTTGCCCCCATATAGCGGCACAAGCGCGGGTCGACGCCCGCTGACGTATCGATGAGGAGGATCGCATGGCCGACGAGCAGAACCTGGACAACCAGACCCCTGATGAAAACGAGACCGCGCAAGTCGAGGTGACCGAGGATCTGGCTGCACGGGTGCAGTCCCTCGAAGAGCAATTGGCCGCGGCGCAGGATCAGTCCCTGCGAGTGGCAGCTGAGTTGCAGAACATCCGTCGTCGTGCCGAACAGGATGTCGAGAAAGCGCACAAGTTTGCGCTGGAAAAATTCGCCGGCGATCTGCTGGGCGTCGCTGACAGTCTGGAGCGCGGGCTCGAGCTGTCGAATCCAGATGATGAAGCAGTCAAGCCGATGCGCGAAGGTGTCGAGCTGACGTTCAAGTTGTTGCTCGACACTCTGGCGCGCCATCAGTTGGTGCAGATTGACCCACAGGGCGAGCCCTTCAATCCCGAGCATCACCAGGCCATGGCTATGGAAGAAAGCACCCATGCCGAGCCAGGCAGCGTGCTCAAGGTGTTTCAGAAGGGCTATCTGCTCAACGGACGTCTGTTGCGTCCGGCGATGGTCGTTGTCAGCAAGGCGCCGGCAGAAACCCCGCCTTCGATTGATGAGAAGGCTTGAATTTCTGCGGCTGACCCCCATCTGGTAGCCAAGCGTTTTTGTATTACCCGCAGCCGGTAAACAGGCGCGGATCAATCAAAGTTCGGAGAGAAGCACATGGGCAAGATTATCGGTATCGACCTGGGAACGACCAACTCCTGCGTCTCCATTCTGGAAAACGGCAAGGCCAAGGTGATCGAGAACGCCGAAGGCGGTCGCACCACCCCCTCGATCATTGCGTACGCCAATGACGGTGAAATCCTGGTTGGTCAATCGGCCAAGCGTCAGGCTGTTACCAACCCGCACAACACGCTGTACGCCGTGAAGCGACTGATCGGTCGTCGTTTCGATGAAGACGTCGTGCAGAAAGACATCCAGATGGTTCCGTACAAGATCGTCAAAGCGGACAACAGTGACGCCTGGGTAGAGGTGAGCGGCCAGAAAATGGCGCCGCCGCAGATCTCTGCCGAGATACTGAAGAAAATGAAGAAGACTGCCGAAGACTATCTCGGCGAGCCGGTTACCGAAGCGGTGATCACCGTCCCGGCGTACTTCAATGACAGCCAGCGTCAGGCTACAAAGGACGCCGGGCGCATTGCCGGTCTGGATGTTAAGCGCATCATCAACGAGCCGACGGCTGCCGCGCTGGCCTATGGCATGGACAAGGCCAAGGGCGATCACACAGTCATCGTATATGACCTGGGTGGCGGTACCTTCGACGTGTCGGTGATCGAAATCGCCGAGGTTGACGGCGAGCATCAGTTTGAAGTGTTGGCCACCAACGGCGACACCTTCCTTGGTGGTGAAGACTTCGACATCCGCCTGATCGACTACCTCGTCGACGAGTTCAAGAAAGAAAGCGGCATGAACCTCAAGGGTGATCCGCTGGCCATGCAGCGTCTGAAAGAAGCTGCTGAGAAGGCCAAGATCGAACTGTCTTCCAGCCAGCAGACCGACGTCAACCTGCCTTACATCACGGCAGATTCGACCGGGCCGAAGCACCTGAACGTGAAAATCTCTCGCGCCAAGCTCGAAGCGCTGGTCGAGGATCTGGTTCAGCGCACCATCGAGCCGTGCCGCATGGCGATGAAAGACGCCGGGATCGACGTATCCAAGATCGACGACGTGATTCTGGTCGGTGGTCAGACCCGCATGCCGCTGGTGCAGCAGAAGGTTGCCGAGTTCTTCGGCAAGGAAGCGCGCAAGGACGTCAACCCCGACGAAGCCGTGGCCATGGGTGCAGCCATTCAGGGTGCAGTGCTGGCTGGCGACGTCAAGGACGTGCTGTTGCTCGACGTTTCCCCGCTGACCCTGGGTATCGAAACCATGGGTGGCGTGATGACTGCGCTGATCGAGAAGAACACCACCATCCCGACCAAGAAGTCGCAAGTGTTCTCGACTGCCGATGACAACCAGGGCGCAGTGACCATTCATGTGCTGCAGGGTGAGCGCAAACAAGCGTCGCAGAACAAGTCCCTGGGTCGTTTCGATCTGGCTGATATTCCGCCGGCTCCGCGTGGTGTGCCGCAGATCGAAGTGACCTTCGACATCGATGCCAACGGCATCCTGCACGTGTCGGCGAAAGACAAGGCCACCGGCAAGCACCAGTCCATCGTGATCAAGGCCAACTCGGGTCTTTCCGAGGAGGAAATCGAGCAGATGGTGCGTGACGCCGAAGCCAACGCCGAGGAAGACCGCAAGTTTGAAGAGCTGGTGACTGTCCGCAACCAGGGCGATCAGCTGGTGCATGCAACTCGCAAGATGTTGACCGAGGCTGGCGACAAGGCCACCGAAGAAGACAAGGCCAGCATCGAGAAGGCTATCGGCGAACTGGAAGTGGCCATCAAGGGCGACGACAAGGCCGAGATCGAAGCCAAGATCGCAGCAGTCTCGCAGGCTTCCACGCCATTGGCGCAGAAGATGTATGCCGAGCAGCCTCAGGGCGGCGAAGGCGAGCAGGCTGGCGACAATGCTCAGTCAGGTGACGACGTGGTTGACGCTGAGTTCGAAGAGGTCAAGGACAACAAGTAAGCCGCGGCTTATGACCTCCATGAGAGGGGTGAGGGCAGAGTCCGTTCAGGCTGCTGCCTTTTGCTCCAGCCCGATGCGGTGATGCCGCGACGGGGCTGATCGCCGCGCGGGGGCTTGCTCCCGCGTCGGCGTGTCTGGAGGGTACGAATTTGAAGGTTCAGGAAACTTATGGCCAAACGTGACTATTACGAAGTGCTGGGTGTCGAGCGCGGCGCCAGCGAGGCGGAGCTGAAAAAGGCTTATCGTCGCCTCGCAATGAAGCATCATCCGGACCGTAATCCCGGAGACAAAGCCGCTGAAGACGCATTCAAGGAAGCCAACGAGGCTTACGAAGTGCTGTCCGATGCGAGCAAGCGTCAGGCCTACGACCAGTACGGTCATGCCGGCGTCGATCCCCAGATGGGAGCTGGCGCGGGTGCGGCTTACGGCAACGCCAATTTCTCCGACATCTTTGGCGATGTGTTCAGCGATTTCTTTGCTGGCGGTCGCGGCAGCTCGCGTGGCGGCGCTCAGCGCGGCAGCGATCTGCGCTACACCCTTGAGCTGGATCTGGAAGAGGCTGTGCGGGGCACCACGGTCACCATCCGGGTGCCCACCTTGGCTGAATGCAAGACCTGCGACGGTTCTGGCGCCAAGAAGGGCACCAGTCCAGTGACCTGTACCACCTGTGGTGGCATCGGTCAGGTGCGCATGCAGCAGGGCTTCTTCTCGGTTCAGCAGACCTGCCCGCGCTGTCATGGCAGCGGCAAGATGATTTCCGATCCTTGCGGTAGCTGCCATGGGCAAGGTCGGGTCGAGGAGCAGAAGACACTTTCGGTCAAGGTGCCGCCGGGTGTCGATACAGGTGACCGGATTCGTTTGACGGGTGAAGGCGAGGCGGGCGCTCAGGGCGGTCCGGCTGGTGACCTCTACGTAGTGGTCAACGTACGTGAGCACCCGATCTTCCAGCGTGACGGCAAGCACCTGTTTTGCGAGGTGCCGATCAGTTTTGCCGATGCGGCGCTGGGCGGCGAGTTGGAAGTGCCAACCCTCGACGGGCGGGTGAAGTTGAAAATCCCGGAAGGTACTCAGACTGGCAAGCAGTTCCGTTTGCGCGGCAAGGGGGTTGCTCCTGTGCGTGGGGGTGCGGCCGGCGATCTGTTGTGCCGGGTCGCGGTGGAGACACCGGTCAACCTGGGCAAGCGCCAGCGCGAGCTACTCGACGAGTTCCGCAAGACCTTACAGAGCGACAGTTCGCATTCACCAAAGGCCAGTGGCTGGTTTGAAGGCGTGAAGCGATTTTTTGGCGATCTTTAATCCAGCGGCGAGCTGCAGGCGCAGCCTTCCTGAAGGCGCTCTTGCAGCTTGAGGCTTGCAGCTTGGAGCTGTTTTTATGCGACGTATTGCAGTAACGGGCGCCGCCGGGCGTATGGGCAAGACACTGGTCGAAGCCGTTCAGCAAACTGCCGGTGCTGCGGGTTTGACCGCCGCCATTGATCGGCCTGATAGCACTCTGGTCGGTGCCGATGCGGGTGAACTGGCGGCGATCGGGCGGCTCGGTGTGCCGCTGATTGGTGAGGTAGCGAAGGTCGTCGACGAGTTCGATGTGCTGATCGATTTCACTCATCCTTCGGTCACGCTGAAAAATCTCGAAGTGTGCCGGCGCGCCGGTAAGGCGATGGTGATCGGTACGACCGGTTTCTCGGTTGCAGAGAAAGAGAAGTTGGCAGCGGCCGCGCAGGATATCCCCATCGTATTTGCGGCGAACTTCAGTGTCGGCGTCAATTTGTGTCTGAAGTTGCTTGATACGGCTGCGCGGGTGCTGGGTGACGAGGTCGATATCGAGATCATCGAGGCGCATCACCGCCACAAGGTGGACGCGCCGTCGGGCACTGCGTTGCGCATGGGTGAGGTCGTCGCGCAGGCGCTTGGTCGCGATCTGCAGGAGGTTGCGGTTTATGGCCGCGAAGGGCAGACGGGCGCCCGTGCGCGGGAGACGATCGGCTTTGCCACCGTGCGTGCCGGCGACGTTGTGGGAGATCACACCGTTCTGTTCGCAGCCGAGGGCGAGCGGGTCGAGATCACCCATAAGGCGTCCAGTCGGATGACTTTCGCCAAAGGCGCGGTGCGCGCTGCGATGTGGTTGGAGCAGCAGCCAGCGGGGCTGTATGACATGCAGGATGTGCTCGGGCTACGCTGAGGAAGCTCCTCGCTCGGCGTTTTGGCTGATTGCGGCTGGACCTGAAAGGGCGGTTTCTGTAAGCTTCCCGTTTTAGTGTGTCCACTAAAAGTTGCGCAGAATGAATCAAATAAAAAGCGGGATGACCTTCACACGTCATCCCGCTTTTTTACAATCTGCGCTTGCTTCAGCCTTGATCTTTGGGAGGTCTCTTGACTAAGCCAGCCATTCTCGCCCTTGCCGATGGCAGTATTTTTCGCGGCGAATCTATCGGCGCCGACGGCCAGACTATCGGTGAGGTGGTGTTCAATACCGCCATGACCGGCTATCAGGAAATCCTCACCGATCCTTCCTATGCCAAGCAAATCGTCACCTTGACCTATCCGCACGTTGGCAATACCGGTACCACCCCAGAAGACGCCGAGTCCTGGAAGGTTTGGGCTGCCGGGCTGGTGATTCGCGACTTGCCGCTGGTCTCGAGCAACTGGCGGGACAAGCAGCCGCTGCCGGATTACCTCAAGGCCAATGGCACCGTCGCCATTGCAGGCATCGATACCCGCCGTCTGACCCGCATCCTTCGCGAGAAAGGCGCTCAGGATGGTTGCATCCTGGCAGGTGACGATGCGACTGAAGAAAAGGCGCTGGAGTTGGCTCGCAGCTTCCCCGGTCTCAAGGGCATGGACCTGGCCAAAGAGGTCAGCGTCAAGGAGCGCTACGAGTGGCGCTCGAGCGTTTGGTGTCTGACTGATGACGGTCATGCTGAGGTACCTGCCAGTGAGCTGCCGTACCATGTGGTCGCCTTCGACTACGGCGTGAAGTACAACATCCTGCGCATGCTGGTCGCGCGTGGTTGCCGGGTCACTGTGTTGCCGGCTCAGACGCCTGCCAGCGAAGCCCTGGCGCTGAGCCCGGACGGTATCTTCCTGGCCAACGGCCCCGGTGACCCCGAGCCTTGCGACTACGCGATCAAGGCGATCCAGGAAGTGCTCGAAACCGACATTCCGGTGTTCGGTATCTGCCTCGGCCATCAATTGTTGGCGTTGGCCTCTGGTGCCAAGACCGTGAAGATGCCCAACGGCCACCACGGTGCGAACCACCCGGTTCAGGATCTGAAGACGGGTGTGGTGATGATCACCAGTCAGAACCATGGCTTTGCCGTGGACGAAGCCAGCCTGCCGAGCAATGTGCGCGCCACGCACAAGTCGCTGTTCGACGGCACGCTGCAAGGTATTGAGCGCACTGACAAGGTTGCCTTCAGCTTCCAGGGCCACCCTGAGGCTAGCCCAGGTCCGCATGATGTCGCGCCGTTGTTTGATCGCTTCATCGACGCCATGGCCAAGCGCCGCTAAGTTCGCCGAGCACAGAATTCGAGAGAGACCATGCCAAAACGTACAGACATCAAAAGCATTCTGATCCTCGGCGCTGGCCCGATCGTCATCGGCCAGGCGTGCGAGTTCGATTACTCCGGAGCGCAGGCGTGCAAAGCACTGCGCGAAGAGGGGTTCCGCGTCATCCTGGTCAACTCCAACCCCGCGACCATCATGACCGACCCGTCCATGGCTGATGCCACTTACATCGAGCCAATCAAGTGGGCCACCGTCGCCAAGATCATCGAGAAGGAGCGCCCCGATGCGCTACTGCCGACGATGGGTGGTCAGACCGCCCTGAACTGTGCGCTGGACCTGGAAAAGCACGGCATCCTGGAGAAGTTTGGCGTCGAGATGATTGGCGCCAACGCCGACACCATCGACAAAGCTGAAGATCGCTCGCGCTTCGACAAGGCTATGAAGAATATCGGCCTTGCATGCCCGGTCTCCGGTATCGCGCATAACATGGACGAAGCCTATGGCGTGCTCGATAAGGTCGGATTTCCTTGCATCATCCGTCCCTCGTTCACTATGGGCGGCACCGGTGGCGGTATCGCCTACAACCGTGAAGAGTTCGAGGAGATCTGCGCTCGTGGGCTAGACTTGTCGCCGACCAGCGAGCTGCTGATCGATGAGTCGCTGATCGGCTGGAAGGAATACGAGATGGAGGTGGTCCGCGATAAGAAGGACAACTGCATCATCGTCTGTGCCATCGAAAACTTCGATCCGATGGGGGTCCACACCGGCGACTCCATTACCGTCGCGCCAGCGCAAACTCTGACCGATAAGGAATATCAGATTCTGCGTAACGCCTCGCTGGCGGTGTTGCGCGAGATCGGCGTTGAAACCGGCGGTTCCAACGTGCAGTTTGGCATTTGCCCCAACACCGGCCGTATGGTCGTGATCGAGATGAACCCGCGAGTTTCGCGTTCGTCAGCTCTGGCGTCCAAAGCCACTGGCTTCCCGATTGCCAAGATCGCTGCAAAGCTTGCGGTGGGCTACACGCTCGACGAGTTGCAGAACGACATCACCGGTGGCCGCACCCCTGCGTCCTTCGAGCCGGCGATCGATTACGTCGTGACCAAGATCCCGCGTTTCGCTTTCGAGAAATTCCCCAAAGCTGATGCTCGCTTGACCACCCAGATGAAGTCGGTCGGTGAGGTCATGGCCATCGGGCGCACTTTCCAGGAATCTGTACAGAAAGCGCTGCGCGGCCTGGAAGTCGGTGTGTCCGGCTTTGATCCGAAGCTCGATCTGACTGACCCCGAGAGCGAAAGCACCCTCAAGCGTGAGCTGACCGTGCCGGGCGCTGATCGTATTTGGTACGTGGCCGATGCTTTCCGCGCTGGCAAGACGGTCGCCGAAGTGTTCGACCTCACGCGCATCGATGAGTGGTTCCTGGTGCAGATCGAGGATCTGATCAAGGAGGAGGAGCAAATCAAGACCATGGGCCTGTCCAGCATCGATCGCGATGTCATGTACAAGCTCAAGCGCAAAGGCTTCTCCGATGCGCGCCTGGCCAAGTTGCTTGGCGTAACCGAAAAGAACCTACGAGCTCACCGGCACAAGCTTAAAGTGCTGCCGGTTTATAAGCGCGTCGACACCTGCGCCGCCGAGTTCGCCACTGACACTGCCTACATGTACTCGACTTACGAGGAAGAGTGCGAGGCGAATCCGTCCAGCCGCGAGAAGATCATGATTCTCGGCGGCGGCCCGAACCGTATCGGCCAAGGCATCGAATTCGATTACTGCTGCGTTCATGCGGCACTGGCAATGCGCGACGATGGTTATGAAACCATCATGGTCAACTGCAACCCTGAGACTGTCTCCACTGACTACGACACATCGGATCGTCTGTACTTCGAGCCGGTAACCTTGGAAGACGTGCTGGAAATTGTCCGTGTCGAGCAGCCCAAAGGCGTTATCGTGCAGTACGGCGGCCAGACTCCGCTGAAACTTGCTCGTGCGCTGGAAGAGGCGGGTGTGCCTATCATCGGAACCAGCCCTGATTCGATTGACCGCGCTGAAGACCGTGAGCGCTTCCAGCAGATGGTCGAGCGCCTGAACCTGCGCCAGCCGCCAAACGCGACCGCCCGCAGCGAAGAAGAGGCACTTGCCGCCTCGAAAGTGATCGGTTATCCGCTGGTGGTGCGTCCGTCTTATGTACTGGGCGGTCGGGCGATGGAAATTGTTTACCAGGAAGAAGAGCTCAAGCGCTACATGCGCGAAGCGGTGAAAGTGTCGAATGACAGCCCAGTGCTGCTCGATCACTTCCTCAACTGCGCCATCGAGGTCGATATCGATGCGGTGTGTGACGGCGAGCACGTGGTAATCGGCGCCATCATGCAGCACATCGAACAGGCCGGCGTGCACTCCGGTGACTCCGCCTGCTCACTGCCGCCTTACTCACTGCCGGCGCACATCCAGGACGAAATTCGAGACCAGGTCAAGAAGATGGCGCTTGAGTTGGGTGTGGTCGGTCTGATGAACGTGCAGATGGCCGTGCAGGGCGAGGACATCTTCGTTATTGAGGTCAACCCACGAGCGTCGCGTACTGTGCCTTTCGTATCGAAATGCATCGGCGTCTCGCTGGCGATGATTGCGGCACGTGTCATGGCCGGTAAAACGCTGGCCGAGGTCGGGCTGACCGAAGAAATAATTCCAGAATTCTACAGTGTTAAAGAAGCGGTTTTCCCCTTCGCCAAGTTCCCGGGTGTCGACCCGATCCTCGGCCCGGAAATGAAATCGACCGGTGAGGTGATGGGGGTCGGCGACAGCTTCGCTGAAGCCTTTGCTAAGGCTCAGCTCGGCGCTAGCGAGATTCTGCCGAACAGCGGCTGCGCGTTCATCAGCGTGCGCGATGATGACAAGCCGCACGTAGCACAGGTGGCACGTGATCTGATTGAGCTTGGTTTTGAAGTGGTCGGTACGGCTGGCACGGCAAAGATCATCGAGGCTGCCGGGCTGCCGGTACGTCGGGTGAACAAGGTAACCGAGGGTCGCCCGCACGTTGTCGACATGATCAAGAATGACGAGGTCACCCTGATCATCAATACTACCGAGGGGCGTCAGTCCATCGCCGACTCTTACTCAATCCGTCGTAACGCTCTGCAGCACAAGATCTGCTGCACCACCACCCTGGCTGGTGGGCAGGCGATCTGTGAGGCGCTGAAGTTCGGTCCCGAGAAGACCGTACGTCGCTTGCAGGATCTCCATGCAGGAATCAAGGCATGACTAAATACCCAATGACTGTCCAGGGCGCGCGCGCCTTGGAAGAAGAGCTGCACCATCTCACCAAGGTCCTTCGCCCCAAGCTCAGTCACGACATCGGCGTGGCGCGTGAGCTGGGGGATCTCAAGGAAAACGCCGAGTATCACGCCGCTCGCGAACAGCAGGGCATGGTCGAAGCGCGGATTCGTGATATCGAAGGGCGTTTGCAGAATGCCCAAGTCATCGATGTCAGCAGCATTCCGCACACTGGCAAAGTGATCTTTGGGACCACCGTTGAGATTGCCAATGTCGAGACTGATGAGCGCGTCACCTATCAGATCGTTGGTGAGGACGAAGCGGAGATCAAGCTGGGCAAGATCTCCGTAGGCTCCCCAATTGCGCGCGCCCTGATCGGCAAGGTCGAAGGTGACGTCGCTGTGGTGAAAACGCCGGGAGGACTGGTCGAGTTCGAGATCGTCGAGGTTCGCCATCTCTGAGATTCGACCAATGCGCGCAGGCGTGATTAGTTGGCAGCTGGCCCAGACATTCTGGGTCGGCGGGTTATGGCTGCTGCAGTTTGTAATGCTGCCGTCGTTGGCCAAGATCGGCTTGGCGCCGTTGCTGATCGAAGAGGTCGCCGGCAGTCTGCGGCCTTTGCTGGTGGGCTTCGCTGCGTTCTGTGTGTTGCTTCAGGCGGCGGTGCTGATCCAGCTCTGCGGGCTTGGTAGTCTTTGGCGCGATCTGCGAGGTCAGCTGTTACTGGCAGTGCTGCTCCTGGCCGGAAGTCATTTTTCGGCGCGGGCGGGGATTATCGAATCACCGTACTGGTTGGTGTTCAGTTACTTGGCGATGGGCTTGTGCGGGTTGATCCTGGTGCTGCAAGTCGCTCCCGGTCGGGAGCGATAGCAGAAGACGGCGGCTGAAAAGTGGATCAGCTCTGGAAGCGATGCACGTTAGAGAGCTGTTTGTTCACTTTGGGGTTCTTGCGATAGATCAGTGCCATCTTGCCGATAGACTGAACCAGTTCGCAGCCGCCAATTTTGCACAATTCATCGGTTAGCGCGCGCCGATCGTCACGCTCGGTGATCCGCAGCTGCACCTTGATCAATTCGTGATCGTTGAGGGCTCGCTCCAGCTCGGCTTGTACGCCTTCGGTCAAGCCGTTCTCCGATACGATCAATACAGGCTTCAGATGATGGCCGATGGATTTGTACTGTTTCTTCTGCTCGTTAGTGAGCGGCATAATTCGACCCTTGCGTCAGAACCCTGGAAAACCCGGCTAGTGTAACTGACACGCTCTGAGCCGCACAGATGAGGTAACAGCTTGGCACGCTCCAAGACCAGCCCGCGTTGGCTGAAAGAACATTTTGACGATCCCTATGTAAAGATGGCGCAGCGGGATGGCTATCGGTCGCGAGCGAGCTACAAGCTTCTCGAGATTCAGGAAAAGGATCGTATTCTCCGGCCAGGCATGACAGTGGTCGATCTCGGGGCTGCACCGGGCGGCTGGTCGCAGGTCACCAGCAGGGTGATCGGTGATCGCGGGAGGCTGATTGCATCCGATATTCTGCCCATGGACAGCATTGCGGACGTTACCTTTGTTCTCGGTGATTTTACTGAGGACGAAGTATTCGCTGAGATCCTTCAGGCCATCGGTGAAACGCAAGTTGACCTTGTGATTTCCGATATGGCCCCCAATATGAGTGGGGTGAAGGTTGCTGACCAGGCGCGAGCGATGTTTCTCTGCGAGCTTGCGCTTGATCTGGCCATGCGAGTTCTGCGCCCCGGTGGGGACTTTCTGATCAAGATTTTCCAGGGGGATGGTTTCGATGCCTACCTGAAGGATGTGCGGCAGAATTTCGATAAGGTGCAGATGCGTAAACCCTTGTCATCAAGGGACCGCTCACGTGAACAGTATCTGCTAGCGCGCGGATACCGGGGCGATGGCAACGCGCTGGAAGCGCTGCGGTCTTAACCGAATGGAGCTGAACCATCCCGTCGAACCCGAGCCTATGATTTACCGGCTAGCATGTTTCATATCGGGTTACAGACCGAGCTGCGCGTTCAGCAACGTTGTGTAGTAAGTTAGGCCGAGAGCGAACCATCGGCCGTCATGCAGGCTCCCGAAAACCCGCCTGCTCTAGAGGGTAGTGAATTGAACGACATGGCAAAGAACCTGATTTTGTGGTTGATCATTGCCGCTGTCCTGGTGACGGTGATGAACAACTTTTCCAGCCCGACAGAGCCGCAAACGCTCAACTATTCGGATTTCATCGAGCAGGTGAAAGAAGGTCAGGTCGAGCGCGTGACCGTCGACGGTTTCGTCATTACCGGCAAGCGCAGTGACGGCGAGACGTTCAAGACGATTCGCCCCGCGATTCAGGACAACGGCCTGATCGGTGACCTGATCAACAACAATGTGGTGATCGAAGGCCGGCAGCCTGAGCAGCAGAGCATCTGGACGCAGCTGTTGGTAGCTAGCTTCCCAATTTTGGTGATCATTGCGGTTTTCATGTTCTTCATGCGGCAGATGCAAGGCGGCGCGGGTGGCAAAGGCGGCCCGATGAGCTTTGGCAAGAGCAAGGCTCGTCTGCTGTCCGAAGATCAGGTCAAAACTACATTTGCTGATGTCGCTGGTTGTGACGAGGCGAAAGAAGAAGTCACCGAACTGGTCGAGTTCCTGCGTGACCCCGGTAAGTTTCAACGTCTCGGAGGCCGCATTCCGCGTGGCGTGCTGATGGTTGGATCACCGGGTACCGGTAAAACGCTTTTGGCTAAGGCGGTCGCTGGGGAGGCCAAGGTTCCGTTCTTTACCATCTCCGGTTCCGATTTCGTTGAGATGTTCGTCGGGGTGGGTGCTAGCCGCGTGCGCGACATGTTCGAGCAAGCCAAGAAGCATGCACCGTGCATCATTTTCATCGATGAGATCGACGCTGTCGGTCGCCATCGCGGCGCGGGTCTCGGCGGTGGTCACGACGAGCGTGAGCAGACGTTGAACCAGTTGCTGGTCGAGATGGATGGTTTCGAAATGAATGACGGCATCATCGTCATTGCTGCCACGAACCGCCCGGATGTGCTCGATCCTGCGCTGCTTCGCCCCGGTCGTTTCGACCGTCAGGTAGTCGTTGGGCTCCCCGATATTCGTGGTCGCGAACAGATTCTTAAAGTCCACATGCGCAAGGTTCCGCTTGGTGACACTGTTGAGCCGGCTCTGATTGCGCGGGGCACGCCTGGATTTTCAGGTGCGGACCTAGCCAACCTGGTCAACGAAGCGTCGTTGTTTGCGGCACGCGCCGGTAAGCGCTTGGTGGAAATGAAAGAGTTCGAGCTGGCCAAAGACAAGATCATGATGGGCGCCGAGCGCAAGTCCATGGTCATGTCCGAAAAGGAGCGACTCAATACGGCATACCACGAGGCGGGGCATGCCATCGTGGGGCGCGTTGTTCCGGAGCACGATCCTGTTTATAAGGTATCGATCATTCCGCGCGGTCGGGCTTTGGGTGTGACGATGTTTCTACCCGAAGAAGACCGTTACAGTCTTTCCAAACGAGCCTTGATCAGTCAAATCTGCTCGCTGTTTGGAGGCCGTATCGCTGAGGAAATGACGCTCGGCTTTGAGGGGGTTACCACTGGTGCCTCCAATGACATCATGCGTGCTACCCAGCTGGCCCGTAATATGGTTACCAAGTGGGGCCTGTCCGAAAAGTTGGGCCCGCTGATGTACGCAGAGGAAGAGGGCGAGGTGTTCCTTGGCCGCAGTGCGGGTAGTCAGCACACTAATGTGTCCGGTGACACGGCAAAAATGATCGATCTCGAGGTTCGTAGCATCATCGATCAGTGCTATGGCACGGCTAAGCAAATTCTTGCTGACAACCGTGACAAGCTCGATGTGATGGCCGAGACACTGATGAAGTACGAGACCATCGATGCTGATCAGATCGATGACATCATGGCTGGCCGAACTCCCCGTGAACCGCGTGACTGGCAGGACGGCTCTGGACCAACTGGGACGCCTATTCAGCCAGAAGGTGGCCGCCCACAGGCACCGATTGGTGGTCCCGCTGGCGAGCATTAAGCTAAGGCTGCGTTAGATGAGGGAAAAGTTGTACTCAACCCGGCTGTCTTGTGGCAGCCGGGTTCTTGATTTGTCCCGCCCACATGTCATGGGCATCTTGAATGTCACTCCCGACTCTTTCTCCGATGGCGGCAGGCATGCGGGTGTCCTTGCTGCATTACGGCACGCCGACGCCATGATGGCGGCGGGGGCGACGTTAATTGACGTGGGCGGGGAATCGACTCGCCCGGGGGCGTGCGCTGTTTCGTCCATCGAAGAGCTTGAGCGTGTTGCGCCTGTAGTAGAGGCGATTGCTCGAGAGCTTGACGTGATCATCTCGGTCGACACCTCGACGCCTGCTGTAATTCGCGAGACTGCCCGGCTCGGTGCAGGCTTGATTAATGATGTCCGCTCTCTATCTCGCGATGGGGCGCTGGAGGCTGTAGCAAGCAGTGGGCTTCCGGTGTGCTTGATGCATATGCGAGGTGAGCCCGGTGATATGCAGAACGATCCACACTACGACGATGTCGCCAGCGAGGTCGTCAGTTTTTTGCGTGAGCGCATGGAGGCGTGTGCAGCTGCAGGCATCCCAGCCGGCCGGGTCGTGCTCGATCCGGGATTCGGCTTTGCAAAAAATCTCGCGCATAACTTGAGCCTGTTCAACAGACTGGAGCAGCTCCATACGCTGGGGCGTCCGTTGCTTGTCGGTGTGTCCCGCAAGAGTATGGTCGGCCAAACGTTGCAGCGGGATGTGTCGCATCGTCTTTATGGCAGCCTGGCGCTAGCCGCGCTGGCTGTTGCCAAAGGCGCTAACATCCTTCGGGTGCATGACGTGGCCGAAACGGTTGATGTAGTTCGAATGATTGCTGCAGTGCAGGCGGCAGAATAGGGAATATGTATGGGTAGAAAGTATTTCGGCACCGATGGTATTCGTGGCCATGTGGGGCAATTTCCGATCACGCCGGAATTCATGCTGAGGCTTGGCTGGGCCGCAGGTATGGCATTTCGCAAGCATGGGAAATGTCGCATTTTGATTGGCAAAGACACTCGGATCTCTGGGTATATGTTCGAGTCGGCACTGCAGGCCGGGCTTTCTGCCGCAGGCGCCGATGTCTTGCTGCTGGGGCCTATGCCGACCCCCGCGGTCGCCTACCTGACGCGGACCTTCCATGCGGACGCTGGTATCGTGATCAGCGCCTCACATAACCCTCATCACGATAATGGCATCAAGTTCTTCTCTGGCCGCGGGACGAAACTGCCCGATGAGGTTGAGTTGATGATCGAGGAGCTGCTCGACACACCGATGACGGTCGTGGAGTCGGTGCAACTAGGCAAGGCTTCACGGATAAATGATGCAGCAGGACGCTATATTGAGTTCTGCAAGAGCAGTGTGCCGACCAGCACAGATTTTAGCGGTATGAAAATTGTGCTTGATTGCGCTCACGGTGCGACCTACAAGGTTGCACCCAGCGTCTTCCGAGAGATCGGGGCGGAGGTGACGGTTATCGCTGCTCAGCCGGATGGGCTGAACATCAACGCCGGCGTAGGCTCCACTCATGTCGCGCAGCTGCAGAAGGCCGTGATTGAGCAGGGCGCTGATCTTGGTATAGCCTTTGATGGTGACGGTGATCGGGTGATGATGGTCGATCATACCGGCACTCAGGTTGATGGCGATGAGTTGCTCTACATTATTGCCGCAGATTTGCAGGACCGAGACCGTCTGATCGGTGGGGTTGTCGGGACGTTGATGAGCAACCTCGGTCTAGAATTGGCACTTAAGGCGCGCAACATTCCTTTTGTGCGGGCTAAGGTCGGTGATCGCTACGTGATGGCTGAAATGCTCGAGCGTGACTGGGTGCTTGGTGGGGAAAACTCAGGTCACATTGTCTGCGCGCAGCATGTCACCACTGGAGACGCCATCATTGCTGCGCTCCAGGTTGTGCTTGCTCTGAAGCGTCGCGGTCGTAGCCTTGCGCAGGAGCGCATGGTCTGGAGCAAATGCCCTCAGGTATTGATCAACGTGCGGTTCAGTGGCAATCGGGATCCGATTGCCCATCCCCAGGTGCAGGCTGTCTGTGACAGCGTTACGGAGCGTATGGCTGGTCGTGGTCGGGTGCTGTTACGAAAATCCGGCACCGAGCCGTTGGTGCGGGTTATGGTTGAAGGGGACGACGAAAATCAGGTCCGCAGTTACGCCGAGGAGCTGGCGAGCGCGGTTAAGGAAGTTTGTGTGTGATTTACGCTTGCCAGGTGCGTTTTCGTTGAGTACCATCTGCGCCCACTTTGACCGACGAGGTAAAGCATGCGTCGCCCATTGGTAGCTGGTAACTGGAAGATGAACGGTACCCGCGCCAGCGTCGCAGAGCTGATCGAGGCGCTTCGCCAGCAGGATCTTCCGGCGGTTATAGAAGTTGCTGTATTTCCATCGAGTCTGCATCTGACACAGGTCGTGAGTGGTCTACAGGGCAAGGCGATTGCTGTAGGGGCTCAGGATTGTGCGGCGGATGCCGGGTTCGGTGCGCTGACAGGTGAGGAGTCGGCTTCTCAGCTGGTTGATGCGGGTTCCAGTTGGGTGTTGGTTGGTCATTCCGAGCGGCGTCTGATTTTGGGCGAAAGCGACGAAGTGGTAGGCAAAAAATTTGCAGCTGCATTGGCGTGCGGGATGACGCCGGTGCTATGCCTGGGGGAGACGCTGGAGCAGCGTCAAGCCGGGCAGACTCTGGAGGTGGTTGGTCGGCAGCTTGCTAGTGTCTTGGCTAACGCTGGAGTTGGCGCGTTCGAAAAGGCGGTGGTGGCTTATGAGCCAGTCTGGGCGATAGGCACCGGGCTGACTGCGACGCCGCAGCAGGCTCAAGAGGTGCATGCTGCGATTCGGGAGCAGCTGGCTCGCGAAGATCGACGTATCGCTGATGGCGTGCGAATCCTCTACGGAGGCAGTGTAAAAGCGGAAAATGCTGCTGAGCTTTTCGAGATGCAGGATATCGATGGGGGGCTTATCGGTGGTGCCTCCCTGAAAGCGAATGATTTCGGTGCGATTTGTCGTGCCGCAGGGAACTGATCAGATGTTGCAGACTGTTGTGATTGTGGTGCATCTGCTGGTTGCCATTGGTGTGGTTGCGCTGGTGTTGCTGCAGCAAGGTAAAGGGGCTGATGCTGGCGCCTCCTTTGGTTCGGGTGCTTCCGCAACTGTATTTGGAAGTCAGGGGTCCTCTACCTTTCTTAGTCGATTTACTGCTATACTTGCGGCCGTTTTTTTCGCTACGAGTCTTGGGTTGGCATTTTTCGCAACTCGTCAGGCTGACCAGCTCTCAGGGGCAGGTCTGCCGGATCCGGCGGTTCTTGAAGTGCCGGTCAGTAAGCCAGTAGTGGAAGATGTGCCTGTGTTGGAAAGCGCTCCATCCGCACCTGTTGCTGATGATGTGCCTGCGCTGCAGGAGCAGGAATAAGGTTTTTGCCGAGGTGGTGGAATTGGTAGACACGCTACCTTGAGGTGGTAGTGGCCATAGGCTGTAGGGGTTCGAGTCCCCTCCTCGGTACCAAACAAGCAGGCCCGCAGATGCGGGCTTTCTTGTTTTAGTCTTTCGGTTGACCTGTTGTCAGTGTGGTCGTATAATTCGTGCCCAGTTTGACGCGGGGTGGAGCAGTCTGGTAGCTCGTCGGGCTCATAACCCGAAGGTCGTTGGTTCAAATCCAGCCCCCGCAACCAGTTGATAAAAAGCCCCTGTCGAGGGGCTTTTTATTAGCTTCAAGCCAGGTCGCCGGCATCTACAGGCGATCGTCATGGATGGGCGTTTCGCCCATTTTTCATTTGTACAGCATGCGCGAGGGACTTCGATGTCGAGCAAGCTAGAACAGTTGCAGGCCTTGTTGGCCCCAGTGGTCGAGGCGCTCGGCTATCAATGCTGGGGTATCGAATTCATTTCGCAGGGTCGACATTCTTTGTTGCGGGTCTATATCGACCATTCCAACGGAATTCTTGTCGATGATTGCGAAAAGGTCAGCCGCCAATTGAGTGGTGTGCTCGACGTTGAAGATCCAATCAGCTCTGACTACACCCTTGAAGTGTCCTCGCCTGGTATGGATCGGCCTCTATTCACGCTCGAGCAGTTCACGGCCCATGTGGGTGAACAGGTCAAAATAAAGCTGCGTTCGCCCTTTGAGGGTCGGCGCAATTTCCAAGGTCTTCTGCGCGGGGTCGAGGAGCAGGATGTAGTGGTGCTGGTCGACGACCATGAATACCTGTTGCCGATCGACATGATCGACAAGACCAACATAATTCCCCGTTTTGAGTGAGTCGCGGATCCCGCGGACCCCAATGGATTGCGATAGGCGAGGCGTACGATGAGCAAAGAAGTACTGCTGGTTGTGGAGTCGGTATCCAACGAGAAAGGCGTACCGGCCAGTGTAATCTTCGAGGCATTGGAGCTGGCTTTGGCCACTGCTACCAAGAAGCGCTTCGAGGACGAGGTTGACCTGCGGGTCGAGATCAATCGGCAGAACGGTAGCTACGAGACCTTCCGCCGCTGGACGGTGGTCGAGGAAGAAGATTTCGACGATCCGGCACACCAGTTGACCGTCGACATGAAACAGGCTGTCGATGCTGGGGCCAACGTTGGAGATGTCCTGGAAGAAAAGGTCGAGTCAATCGAGTTCGGTCGGATCGCCGCTCAGACAGCCAAGCAGGTCATCGTGCAGAAGGTCCGGGAGGCCGAGCGCGCCCAAGTGGTTGAGGCCTATCGTGATCGCTTGGGCGAGATCATCTCCGGCACGGTGAAAAAGGTTACGCGAGACAGCGTCATTGTCGATCTGGGCAATAACGCGGAAGCGTTGCTGGCCCGAGAAGACATTATTTCTCGGGAAACCTTTCGGGTCGGTGCGCGAGTTCGTGCGCTGCTTAAGGAAATCCGTACCGAGAATCGCGGTCCTCAGTTGATCCTTTCTCGCACAGCGCCGCAAATGCTGATTGAGCTTTTCCGCATTGAAGTTCCGGAAATCGCCGAAGGGCTGATTGAAGTGATGGCTGCTTCGCGGGATCCAGGATCTCGCGCCAAGATAGCCGTGCGCTCGAAAGACAAGCGTATCGATCCGCAAGGCGCGTGCATTGGAATGCGCGGTTCGCGTGTTCAGGCCGTATCCGGCGAGATCGGCGGAGAGCGTGTCGATATCGTGCTGTGGGACGAGAACCCCGCACAATTCGTTATCAACGCGATGGCCCCAGCTGAAGTGGCTGCCATCATCGTCGATGAAGACGCGCATGCCATGGATATCGCGGTCGGCGAAGACAATCTGGCCCAGGCAATCGGTCGGGGCGGGCAAAACGTACGTCTTGCCAGTCAGTTGACCGGTTGGACGCTGAACGTGATGACTGAAGCGGACATCCAGAGCAAGCAGCAAGAAGAAACTGGTGACATCTTACGCAATTTCATCGAAGAGCTCGATGTCGATGAGGAGCTGGCACAAGTACTGGTCGAGGAAGGTTTCACCTCTCTCGAAGAGATCGCCTACGTCCCAATGGAGGAAATGCTCGGCATCGAAGGCTTCGACGAAGATATCGTCAACGAGCTGAGAACCCGCGCCAAGGATCGCTTGCTAACTAAAGCGATCGCAACGGAAGAAAAACTGGCAGACGCCCAGCCGGCGGAGGATTTGCTTGCGCTGGATGGTATGGACAACGAACTGGCGGTCGAGTTGGCAGTGCGGGGTGTAGTCACCCGCGAAGACCTGGCCGAGCAGTCGATTGACGATCTGCTCGACATAGACGGCATAGATCAAGAACGTGCCGGCAAGCTGATCATGGCCGCCCGAGCCCATTGGTTCGAGTAAGTAATTAGCGGCCTGAGGAGAGAGATGCATGACGCAAGTCACGGTGAAACAACTGGCCCAGGTGGTCGACACACCGGTCGAGCGACTGCTACAGCAGATGCGTGAGGCAGGACTGTCGCACACCAGCGCCGAGCAAGTAGTGACCGATAATGAAAAGCAGGCCCTGTTGGCGCACCTAAAAAGCAGCCACGGCGCCAAGGTGGATGAGCCGCGCAAGATTACCTTGCAGCGCAAGACCACCACCAAGCTGAAAGTGGGTGGCAGCAAGACCATTAGCGTGGAAGTGCGCAAGAAGAAAACCTTCGTCAAGCGCAGTCCTGACGAAATCGAGGCCGAGAAGCAGCGCGAGCTCGAGGAGCAGCGCGCAGCCGAGGAAGCCGCTCGTCAGAAAGCGGCTGAAGAGGCTCGCCAACAAGCCGAGGAAGAAGCACGTCGTCAGGCCGAAGCTGCCAAAACTCAAGCGCCGGCCGCCGCTTCATCTGAACCGGTTGCAGCTGTGTCTGCTGATCCTGCCCCGGTCGTTGCTCCCGTCGCCCCTCCCGTTGAGGAGCGCAAGAAGGATGAACCGCGCCGTCCCGATAAGGCACGCAGCGACGATGACGAGCGTCGTGATCGCAAGCAAGCTCAGCATCGCCCGTCCTTGAAGGCAAAGGCTCCGTTGTCGCGCACAGCGCGAAGCGGCGAAGACGACGCCGATGGGTTCCGTCGCGGCGGACGAGGCAAGTCGAAGCTGAAGAAGCGCAACGCGCACGGATTCCAGAGCCCTACCGGCCCGATCGTTCGCGAAGTTGCCATCGGTGAGACCATCACCGTCGGTGATCTGGCACAGCAGATGTCGGTCAAGGCGGCGGAAGTCATCAAGTTCATGTTCAAGATGGGCACCCCGGTGACCATCAACCAGGTCCTGGATCAGGAAACTGCCCAGTTGATCGCTGAAGAGCTGGGCCACAAGGTCAAGTTGGTCAGTGATAACGCTCTGGAAGAACAGCTGGCCGAGCTGCTGAAGTTCGAGGGTGAAGCCATCACTCGTGCTCCGGTGGTGACTGTGATGGGTCACGTTGACCACGGCAAGACCTCGCTGCTCGACTACATCCGTCGCGCCAAGGTTGCTGCTGGTGAAGCGGGCGGTATTACTCAGCACATCGGTGCCTATCACGTCGAAACTGATCGTGGAATGGTTACCTTCCTTGATACTCCGGGCCACGCTGCGTTTACTGCGATGCGTGCCCGTGGTGCTCAAGCGACTGACATTGTCATCCTGGTCGTGGCGGCGGACGATGGCGTGATGCCGCAAACCATCGAAGCAATTCAGCATGCCAAGGCCGCTGGTGTCCCGCTGGTAGTGGCCGTTAACAAGATCGATAAGCCGGGCGCCGATCTCGATCGCATCCGCAGCGAGCTATCTGTTCACGAAGTGACTTCGGAAGAGTGGGGCGGCGACACGCCGTTCGTATCGGTCTCCGCAAAGATGGGTACCGGTGTCGACGATTTGCTCGAGGCGGTTCTGCTGCAGGCGGAAATTCTCGAACTGACAGCAACCCCATCGGCCCCGGGCCGTGGTGTTGTGGTCGAGTCGCGTCTGGACAAGGGACGCGGCCCGGTTGCTACCGTGCTGGTTCAGGACGGCACGCTGCGTCAGGGCGACATGGCCCTGGTTGGCTCCAACTACGGTCGTATTCGCGCCATGCTCGATGAGAACGGCAAGCCAATCAAGGAAGCTGGCCCTTCGATTCCGGTCGAGATTCTTGGCCTCGACGGCACGCCGGACGCTGGCGATGAGCTCAGCGTGCTGGCCGATGAGAAGAAAGCCCGTGAAGTGGCCTTGTTCCGTCAGGGCAAGTTCCGCGAAGTGAAGCTGGCCCGGGCACATGCCGGTAAGCTGGAAAATATCTTCGAGAACATGGGCCAGGAAGAGAAGAAGACGCTTAACATCGTCCTCAAATCCGATGTCCGTGGTTCGCTGGAAGCCCTGCAAGGCTCGCTCAGTGGCTTGGGCAACGATGAGGTTCAGGTGCGCGTCATCGGTGGCGGTGTCGGTGGTATCACCGAGAGCGACGCCAACCTGGCACTGGCGTCCAATGCAGTGCTGTTCGGCTTCAACGTTCGTGCTGATGCTGGTGCGCGCAAGATTGTCGAGCAGGAAGGTCTGGATCTGCGTTACTACAACGTCATCTACGACATCATTGAAGACGTCAAGAAAGCGCTGACCGGCATGCTGGGCAGCGATGTTCGCGAGAACATCCTCGGTATTGCCGAGGTCAGGGATGTGTTCCGCTCACCGAAGTTCGGTGCCGTGGCGGGTTGCATGGTCACCGAGGGCATGGTGCACCGCAATCGTCCGATCCGCGTTCTGCGCGACGACGTGGTGATCTTCGAAGGCGAGCTGGAATCGCTGCGCCGCTTCAAGGATGACGTCGCCGAAGTACGTGCCGGAATGGAATGTGGTATCGCGGTGAAGAGTTACAACGACGTCAAGGCCGGCGACAAGATCGAAGTATTCGAGAAAGTCGAAGTGGCGCGCTCGCTGTAACAGCAGCTGTTAGGCAACAGACGGCAAGCATTCAGGGGCGACCCTGAGGCTTGCCGTTTGCCTTTGCAGTACAACGTTTTTTTAGGCTAGCAGCTTGCTGCTCAAGGCAGATTTTATGGCCAAAGAATTCAGCCGTACCCAGCGTATCGGCGATCAGATGCAGCGTGAATTGGCGCAGCTGATTCAGCGTGAAGTGAAGGACCCGCGTCTGGGTCTGATAACCATAACCGCCGTCGAAGTCAGTCGAGATCTGTCCCATGCCAAGGTGTTCATCACCGTCATGGGTAAAGACGACGATGAAGATGCGGTCAAGGCCAACCTTCGGATTCTCAACGACGCTAGTGGTTTCCTGCGGATGCAGCTGGGCAAGGCAATGAAGCTTCGTACCGTGCCGCAGTTGCACTTCAACTATGACGCCAGTGTGCGTCGTGGCGTCGAGCTGACATCGCTCATCGAGCGCGCTGTAGCAGAAGACCGCAAGCACAGCGATGATGTTGGAGAGTAGGCTTGGCACAGGTAAAGCGCATTCGCCGTGACGTTAGCGGCATCATCATTCTTGATAAACCCCGTGGGTTTACTTCGAACGCAGCCTTGCAGAAGGTTCGCTGGTTACTCAACGCCGAGAAAGCTGGACATACGGGTAGCCTGGATCCGCTGGCAACCGGCGTGCTCCCCCTGTGCTTTGGCGAGGCCACGAAGTTCTCTCAATATCTGCTGGACGCCGACAAGGGCTACGAGACCGTCGCCCAGCTTGGCGTGACTACCACGACGGCTGATGCTGAGGGTGAGGTGATTGAGCGCAAGCCCGTCTCCGTCAGCCAAGCACAGCTAGAGGCTGCTTTGCCGCAGTTCCGGGGTGATCTGCAGCAGATCCCTCCGATGTACTCGGCGCTCAAGCGCGATGGTCAGCCGCTGTACAAACTGGCACGGGCAGGAGAGATAGTGGAGCGCGAGCCGCGTTCTGTTACCATTGCCCGCTTGGATTTGCTCTCGCTTGATGATGACCGAGCGCGTCTGGCAGTCGCCTGCAGTAAAGGTACCTATATCCGGACGTTGGTCGAGGATATCGGGCATGCCTTGGGTTGTGGTGCGCACGTAGCCGAGCTGCGGAGAACCCAAGCGGGACCGTTCGATCTGAGTCAGACGGTCAGTCTTGAAGAGCTTGAGCGGGTGCACTCAGAGGGTGGTGCTGAGGCGGTTGATGCCTTTCTGAAGCCAGTGGACAGCGGACTTGAACATTGGCCGCTGCTGCAGCTGTCAGAGCACAGCGCATTTTATTGGCTGCATGGGCAGCCGGTACGCGCACCGGAAGCGCCGAAATTCGGCATGGTGCGGGTGCAGGATCACAATGGTCGCTTCATCGGAATTGGTGAAGTGAGCGAGGACGGGCGCATTGCGCCGCGTCGACTGATTCGGTCCGAGTGACCGATACGCAGCGCGCCCTGATGGTGCGTCGCGTTACGAGGATGGCTGTTGGCAGGCACGGTCACACCTCTTTTAAAACACGGGATGCAATCCCGGCCTGTTCATAGAAGGAGCCCATCATGGCACTTAGCGTTGAAGAAAAAGCCCAGATCGTTGGCGAGTACAAGCAAGCTGAAGGCGATACCGGTTCCCCGGAAGTGCAGGTTGCCCTGCTCACCGCCAACATCAACAAGCTGCAAGGTCACTTCAAGGCCAACGGCAAAGACCACCACTCCCGTCGTGGTCTGATCCGTATGGTTAACCAGCGTCGTAAGTTGCTGGACTACCTGAAGGGCAAGGACACTACTCGTTACAGCACCCTGATCGGTCGTCTGGGTCTGCGTCGCTAAGCGATGCTGGTGCGAAGCTGAATGCCAAAGCTGGAAGTGGGGTTTGCCCTGCTTCCAGCTTTTGCCTTTCAGAAGCGCACGTTTCGGACAGCGGTAGGGACGACTCCCACCCCTGCCCACAAATTTTGTGTGACATGTCCCGCGCGAGGCTGTGCCCGCAGGATGTGAGAACGATTCCCCCAAGGCAACAAAGAGAAGGAACCACCGTGAACCCGGTAATCAAGAAATTCCAATTCGGTCAATCGACCGTTACCCTCGAGACTGGCCGAATTGCCCGTCAGGCCACTGGTGCCGTATTGGTCACCGTTGATGACGATGTGACCGTGCTGGTCGCCGTCACCGGTGCCAAGACCGCCGACCCAAGCAAAGGCTTTTTCCCGCTTTCGGTCCACTACCAGGAAAAGACCTACGCAGCCGGCAAGATCCCGGGTGGCTTCTTCAAACGTGAAGCACGTCCTTCCGAAAAGGAAACGCTGACCTCGCGCCTGATCGATCGTCCGATCCGTCCGCTGTTCCCAGAAGGCTTTCAAAACGAAGTACAGGTCATCTGTACTGTCGTGTCGACCAGCAAGAAAACCGATCCGGACATCGCTGCGATGATCGGTACTTCGGCTGCGCTGGCAATTTCCGGTATTCCGTTCAACGGTCCGATCGGTGCCGCACGCGTCGCCTTCCATCCGGAAACCGGCTACCTGCTAAACCCGACATACGAGCAACTCAAGGCATCCAGCCTGGACATGGTTGTTGCCGGTACAAAAGACGCGGTTCTGATGGTTGAATCAGAAGCAAAAGAGCTGACCGAAGATCAGATGCTTGGCGCCGTACTCTTCGCTCACGACGAGTTCCAGGTCGTTGTTCAGGCCGTAACCGAGTTGGCGGCTGAAGCAGGTAAGCCGACCTGGGACTGGCAGCCGAAAGCTGAAAACACTCAGCTGCTCAGCGCTATTCGTAGCGAATTCGGCGAGGCCATCTCGCAGGCGTACACCATCACCATCAAGCAGGACCGCTATGCGCGCCTGGGTGAGCTGAAAGACCAGATCGTTGCCAAGTTCTCCGGTGAAGAAGGCCAGCCGTCAGCCGGTGAAGTCAAAGAAGCCTTTGGCGAAATCGAATACCGCACCGTCCGCGAGAACATCGTCAACGGCAAGCCGCGTATCGATGGCCGTGATACCCGTACCGTGCGTGGTCTGAACATCGAAGTCGGCGTGCTCGACAAAACTCACGGCTCGGCGCTGTTCACCCGTGGTGAAACCCAGGCGCTAGTGGTTGCCACTCTGGGCACCGCGCGCGACGCTCAGCTGCTCGATACCCTCGAAGGCGAGAAGAAAGATCCCTTCATGCTGCACTACAACTTCCCGCCGTACTCGGTCGGTGAGTGTGGTCGCATGGGCGCTACTGGTCGCCGCGAGATCGGTCACGGCCGTCTGGCCCGTCGTTCCGTTTCGGCCATGCTGCCAAGCGCTGACGAGTTCCCGTACACCATTCGCGTGGTTTCCGAGATCACCGAGTCCAACGGTTCCAGCTCCATGGCTTCGGTTTGTGGTGCCTCCCTCGCACTGATGGATGCCGGTGTGCCGATGAAGGCGCCTGTTGCTGGTATCGCCATGGGTCTGGTCAAGGAAGGCGAGAAGTTCGCCGTTCTGACCGACATCCTGGGTGACGAAGATCACCTGGGCGACATGGACTTCAAGGTCGCCGGTACCGCCAAGGGCGTTACTGCGCTGCAGATGGACATCAAGATCCAGGGCATCACCGAAGAGATCATGGAGATCGCGCTGGGTCAGGCGCTGGAAGCGCGTCTGAACATTCTCGGTCAGATGAATCAGGTCATTGGTCAGTCGCGTACCGAGCTGTCGGCCAACGCACCGACCATGATTGCGATGAAGATCGATCAGGACAAGATCCGTGACGTCATCGGCAAGGGCGGCGCCACCATCCGCAGCATCTGTGAAGAAACCAAAGCCTCTATCGACATCGAGGACGATGGTTCGATCAAGATCTTTGGCGAGACCAAGGAGGCTGCAGAGGCCGCCAAGCAGCGCGTTCTGGGTATTACCGCTGAGGCAGAGATCGGCAAGATCTACGTCGGCAAGGTTGAGCGCATTGTCGACTTCGGCGCCTTCGTCAACATCCTGCCGGGCAAGGATGGTCTGGTGCACATCTCGATGCTGAGTGATCAGCGGGTCGAGAAGGTCACCGACGTACTCAAAGAAGGCCAGGAAGTGAAGGTTCTGGTGCTGGACGTCGATAACCGCGGCCGTATCAAACTGTCGATCAAGGATGTAGCTGCGGCCGAGGCATCTGGCGCATAAGCATCCCCGTGACAGAAAAGAGCCCTTCGGGGCTCTTTTTTTGCGCAGGCATAAGGTAATCAGATCGTTGCGCTAGCCTGGGTATTGCAGTCTGCACGCTTCGCTTGCTCGAAACATGCAGAGTGCTAGTGGCTTAACGGCACTATGCCGCGCTATGTATCTGAATAATAAGGGAATTTAATATTCCGCCATTTGGCATGCAGCTTGCGATCTCTAAGGTGAACCTGCGGTAGGGCTATGCCGCAGCAACTATGAGAAACAGGAGTGCGCCTCATGAACAAGATCCAGACCTCTATAACTGCTGCTGCTATTGCAACTGCCTTCAGCTTGCCGCTGGCAGGCGCTGCGTTCGCCGAAACCACCTCAGCTTTTGACGAAGCGCAACCGATGATGTTGGCTGCAAGCGACACCATGGATGCTGCTGAGCACACCGCAGACGAAGCGGGTGAGGCGATGTCCGACACCTGGATCACTACCAAGGTCAAATCTGCTCTGCTTGCTGGCGACTCGACTCCAGGCATGCAGATCGAAGTCGAAACCAATAATGGTGTCGTCTCTCTGTCCGGGACAGTTGCCACCGAGGCGCAGCGTGAGATGGCCATCGACAAGGCCAAGACCATCGAAGGCGTCAAAGACGTCTCTGCAGATGGCCTGAAAGCGGTGGACTAACCGCTTAGGCAATAATAAAAAACCCGCTGCTTGCAGCGGGTTTTTTATTATCCATCAGCCTCGTTCGCTATCGATGTTGCTGAGACGGTTACCTTCGAAGCGCAAAAAATGGTACATGCCATTGGTGGGGCCGTAAGTCCATTCCTCTATCTGGACCTCCTGACGGAAACCGTATTCGTCGACCAGCTCCTTATATCCGGTGAATGAACGGTTGGCCGGCTCACCGCACTTGGCGTGGACTTCGGCTGTCGAATCTCTCAGGCTTACCAGCTTGCTTCCGCAACGAAATGTCGAAGAAGCCTGCACTTGCAGCGCAAAGAGCGTGAGGGTAAGCGCGGCCAGCAAGGTACTTTTTCGCATGGCAACTCCCAGAGCTCAGTTGGCGCGACTGGTTTCGATCCGTACCAGCCGGTTTCCTTCAAATGTGAGGATGCTGAATACGCCATTGTCTGGGCCGTAAACCCATTCTTCACGCATCATCTCGCGGCGTTGATGTGCGCCCAGGGTGTAACCCACCAGGTCGCGCTGGACCGGTTCGCCACATTTTCGCTCCACTTCGAAAGCGCGGTCGCCAGTGTTGATCAGGCTGCTACCGCAGCGGAGGGTGTCCGCGCCGACTCCTGAGCTCATCAAACCGACCGCGAATGAGAGGCCCACTTTCCAATGACGCGTGCCTGTCCGTTTCATTCCGCCTCCAGATGCAGCACCGTTGGGACTTCTCTACCTTGGGGAGTTTGGGCGATGCCTGTGTCGAGCAGGAAAATCCTGTCTGCTGCCAACCCTGTGTTGTCCACCAGATAATCCTTGATGCTGGCGGCTCGCGCGCGGCTCAGGCGTCGCAGAAGGGCGGTGCTACTCTCTCGGCTGCTAAGGATTGCCTGCCGCAGCTGTCGCGCTCGAATGTCCTCGTCGAGGTTTTGCCATTCGGTGGGCGGCTGCTGTTGCAGGCGGCTGCGATAGATGCCTTCCAACATGGCGGCTTTTTCGTCTTCACTGATTTCAAGCATTGCAGGATCGGCGGGCACAGTGTCACCACGTCGCTGCAAGACCTTGTACCAGGTCTGTTGATACTCGCGCTCCAGCCATTGTTCGGCGAGTAGCGGCCCATCCACGGCGGGCGCGCTCATACCTTCGATCTCAAGCCTCAACACCGGTCGCTCCTTGAGCGCACTCGTGAGCGTATCCAGGTTGCTACGCGCAGCACTGTCCAGTTCGCTGCTGCCCGGCGGAAAGAGGATTTGACTGAGGTCAGCCTGGTCACGACCCACGAGCCCACCGAGAAATTTGAATGGGGACTTGGCCGCTTTAACCACCAGATTGCGCAGCGTCTGCCAGATGATAGGCACTACATCGAACTGTGGATTCTTGAGATCTCCCTGTACCGGAATCTTCAGCGCAATGGTGCCGCTGCTGTCCTTCAACAGCGCCACTGCAAGGCGTATTGGCAGATCGACGGCCTGTTCGCTGTCGACCTTTTCGCCCAGCTGCAATTCCTCCAGCACCACTTCGTTTTCAGCATTCAGCTGCCCTTGCTGAATGCGGTAATGCAGGTCCAGATTCAAGCGGCCCTTGCGGATGCGGTAGCCAGCGAACTTGGCCGAGTAGGGCGAGAGCGTCGTCAGTTCGACCTGTTTGAAACGGGTGATGATGTCGAGGCTCTGGAGTGGCTCGAAGGGCGTCAGGCTGCCCTTGATGCTCACAGGTGCGTAGCGGTCAACCTTGCCCTGTATATCAACGCTGGCAGCGTTGTGTTGTCGGTTGTCGATTGTGCCAATGCTGCCGCCAAGATCCTGGATGGCAGTGATGAACGGCGGACGCAGACTCAGGTCAGCGAAATTGGCCGAGCCGTCGGCTATCTGAATCCCGCCGATTCGTAATGCGAAGGGCACGTCTGGCTCGCCTGGAGATGCTGCTGCCTCCGAAGAAGCCACCGCTGGACTGGGCGTAGCTGCGGGCTTGTCCACCAGCAGGTCATTGATGTTGGTCGACAGGTCCGGGTTGATGATGAAGCGTGCATACGGTTGGTTCAGGTCGAGCTTGTCGATCTGCAGCTCGCTCGGGTAGTTGTAATCCAGGCCGCTGATCTGTAACGACTGCCATTTCACCAGATCCCGGTCCTGAATGGTGTCCAGTGTATGGAGCTGTGTGATCTCGGCGGAACCGCCGATATGAAATGCCAGCGGTTCGATGCCCTTTAAGTCGACGGCAAGCTGGCCGGCCAGCAGTCCGCTGCGCAGCTCCAGGTGAACGAATGGTGACAGGTAAGGCTGCGCCAAGCGCAGGTCGATACCTGCCAGCGTCACGTCGAAACGTCCCTGCATTGGCGTCAGCGTCAGTTGCCCTTCGGCAAGCAGCGAGCCTTGTTTGCCGACCTCTGTCTTCAGTTTTAGCTCCACTGGAGAGGTGCCGCGGCTGTCGAAGTTGCGCACGTCCAGATCGAGCGGCCCGACTTCCAGTTCGACGTTCGGCTCAGGAGCTCTGTCAGCCAGGTGCAGCTGGTAACCACGCAGTTCAGCGTCAGCTATAACGATCCGCCAAGGTTGACTGGGGACATCGCTTTTTTGCGCTGGCTGAGGCTCTTCGTGCGTTGGTTCGTCAGTTGTTTCGGTGGGCTGTGGCTCCGCATTGCCTGCCACAAAGCGCTGCCAATTGAGTTGGCCATCAGGCTCGCGGATCAGCCAGCTTTCCAGAGCCTGGCTGCGTACCTGGCCTAGGGTCACTTGTCGCTTCTGCAAATCCAGCGAAGTTTGGGCAATCTCAGCTCTCTTCAGACGAAGCAGTGGCTGCCCTTCCAGACTATCGATGCTGAGCGAGGCCAGCGTAGCGCTCGCGTCGCTCAGTTGCAGCGAAGTGCCTTCGCTGAGATCGAGTTGATAGCCCGTCTTCAGGCTCAGCTTTCCTTCGTTAAGAGCGAGCGGGGCCATGTCGCGGACATAGGGCCAGAACGTCTTCAGCGCCATTCCGTCGATTTCAAGCTGGCCGGTTGATGTGATGGGGGAGAGGTTGAGCTGACCTTTCCATTCGATATGTGATCCGTCCGGGCCCTTGGCAACCAGAACGGCATCAGCCGCGTCGGCTGAACGGGTCGCAAAGTTAAGCAGTTCTAAATCCAACGAGTCGAGGATGAAGTCGATCGGCTCTTCGGTTCGCTGGTCGGCGAAGTGCACCCGGCCGCCGGCCAATTTCAAGCGGTCGATACGCAGGGCAAGGGGCTCGGAATCCTCTTCTGGCAACGCTTCAGCCTGAGGCAGCTCGAACAGCTCGGTCAGGTTCAATTTGCCGTCGAGGTCATACAGAACTTCGGCATTCGGCCCGATGAGCTCGATAGCCGAAAGGTGCAGGGTTCGACTCCATAGGCTGTCCCATTCGAGGTCGAGAAATAACCGTTCGAACGCTAGTTGCTCGGCCTCCGGCTCGCCCATGTGCAGCTTGTGGAGCCTTAGCTCAAGCGTGAACGGGTTGAACTCAATCCGCTGAAGGCGTGCCGGTACCGTCGCGTAATGGGCCAGTTGCTGATTTACGACGCGCTGCGCCACTCCGGGCAAGATCAGAAAACCGAGCAGGCAATAAACGATCAGGGCGGTCATCAGGCCGATGAGCGCGCGCTTCAATCCGTTGGGCATGCGGACCTACTTTCCAGGCGATGAACTGCTTGGAGTATGGCATGACACGCGGGTTCCTCCCGCGATCGGGGCGCATTGCCTCACAACTGGAGCATCAGCACCTTGAGCGGCGGCTTGCCGTCCGTTGATGGGAAGTCGGCTGCCGGTGGCAGCACCTGGCAGTCCCGAACCGGTCGCCCTGCCTTGGTCGCGCAGCGCAGGACCTGATCTCGCCAGTCGTCGAGGGCGACCTTTGCCAGGTTGTTGCAGCAGATCAGTACGCCGTTCTCGGCGGTTGCAAGCAGTGCGGGTTTGAGCAAACTCTGGTAGTCGCGCAGCAGGTCGACTGTGCCGAATGCGCTCTTTGACCAGGCCGGTGGGTCGAGCAACACCAGATCGAACTGCTTGGGTGAAAGGCGTGGGTAATCCGGCAGAGGACGGCCTCGCCGCTGTGGAATAGGCATGTCGGCGAGCTGACGGATCGCGGGAAAGTAATCTGACTGAATGAACTGCATCGGGACCAACTCAGGGTTCAGCGCACCGTTCTCGCGGCCGACCGCGAGGTTGCTTTCGGCGAAGTCCAGGTTGCACACCTCGCGAGCGCCGCCAGCAGCAGCGCTGAGGCCGACGCCGCAGGTATAGGCGAAGAGGTTGAGCACTGACTTGCCCGCGCTGTTGTCCTTGATCCAGCCACGTACATTGCGCAGGTCCAGGAACAGCAGTGGATCCTGACCGCTATGGCGCGCGCGAACGCGGTAGTTCAGGCCCCACTCCTGCCCGATCAGGTCTTCCAGCGCAGCTGAATCGGCGCGGTAGACGGGGTCACTGCGGTCGATACGCGAGTTACCTTGAGAGCGGTCGTTGTAGGCGAGTAACAGGCGTGTGCCCAGGTCCGTGCAGGTTTGCTCATGCAGGGCCAGCAGGGCGCCACGTTCGAGCGTCTGATGGAAACTCTGCACCAGCAGCAGCGGGCCGTAACGGTCGACGGTGAGGCCGGGAGCGCCCTCCTGGCTGCCATGGAACAACCGGTAACAGTCGGTGGCCTGATGGTGCAGCTCGGACAGCAGTGCTTCGCGATTGAGGTAAGCGGCGCGCAGCGCCTGTTCGAGAGAGGACATGCGCGGCGACTCGGGAAGAGGGCCGCGCAGTTTAGCGGAAATCGCCGGCGTTTGGCCGGCGGGCTACCTGTCGGTCAGCGTTCGATTGCTAGCGCGACGCCCTGACCGCCACCGATGCAAAGCGTCGCCAGTCCTTTGTGGACGTCGCGGCGGATCATTTCATGCAACAGAGTCACCAGGATGCGGCAGCCAGATGCGCCGATCGGGTGGCCGATGGCGATGGCGCCGCCGTTGACGTTGACCTTGTTCGCGTCCCAGCCCAGTTCCTGACCCACCGACAGCGCTTGTGCCGCAAAGGCTTCGTTGGCTTCTATCAGGTCAAGTTCGTCGAGTGTCCAACCTGCCTTTTCCAGGCAGCGGCGTGTGGCCGACACCGGGCCAATGCCCATGATGGCCGGGTCGACGCCAGCGTTGGCATAGCTGGCGATACGAGCCATGACCGGTAGGCCGAGCGCCTTGGCCTTTTCGGCACTCATCAGCAACACCGCTGCTGCACCGTCGTTGAGGCTGGAGGCGTTACCCGCCGTGACGCTGCCGTCTTTCTTGAAGGCTGGTTTGAGCTTGGCCAGGCTCTCTGCCGTGGTGCCGGCCCGCGGTTGTTCGTCGGTGTCGAACACCAGCGGCTCGCCTTTGCGCTGCGGAATCTCGATCGGGGTGATTTCCCCGCGCAGGCGCCCGGCTTCAATGGCGGCTACCGCTTTCTGTTGGGAGGACGCCGCGAACGCATCCTGGGCCTCGCGCGTAATGCCGTATTTCTCCACCAGATTTTCGGCTGTAATGCCCATGTGGTAGTCGTTGAAGGCGTCCCACAAGCCGTCCTGAATCATGCTGTCGACCAGCTTGCCGTGGCCCATGCGCAAGCCCGTGCGGGCGGCGGGCATGACATAGGGCGCCAGGCTCATGTTTTCCATGCCGCCGGCGATCACCACCTCAGCATCGCCACAGCGAATCGCCTGTGCAGCCAGGTGCAGCGCTTTTAGGCCCGATCCGCAGACCTTGTTCAGAGTCATTGACGGTACTGCATGGGGTAGGCCTGCGCCGATCGAAGCCTGTCTCGCCGGGTTCTGTCCCGCACCTGCGGTCAGCACCTGGCCGAGGATGACTTCGTCGACCTCCGCGGCATCGATTCCGCTCTGCTGAATGAGTTGGCGAATCACCGCGGCGCCCAGTTCGACGGCTGGTATGTTGGCCAGGGCGCCCTGAAAGCTGCCGACAGCGGTGCGAGTGGCAGCGACGATAACGACGTCTTGCATGATCTTGAACCTCGAGAAAGGTGCGGGCTCCGCGGGGCGCTCATGGTGGCACAGGCCGAAAGGTGGCTCCAGGTGCGGAACCTGCCGGTCACGCTAGCGTATGGGCAGGCCCATGCGGCGGCGCGCCCGGTGAACCGAACCGCTGCGCACGGCCCAGCGCAGGACCGGCGCGGTTCGCCTGACGGCCATTCGGATCAGTTGTCCTTGGCGGTCGGACTGGCTGAGATCAAGCATGTCGCTGGCCCAGTCCGGCAACAGGTCGACGCCGGCTCGCATCATCAGCGCGCCAAACGGCTTGACCAGGTGACTCGGAGCAGGGGCGTCGAACAGGATGCGCACGATCTCCCGTGAGCGCTCATCGCAGAGCAGCTGTGGGCGGATCGCCTCAAGGTAGTCGTCAATCTCTTGCCGGGAATGCGGCACATGGCGGGCGCCGAGCGCTTCGGCAATACGCGCCACTTCACTGTAGTAACGATCTTGCTCTTGACCTGGCAATGCGGGGTTGAGGTAGCGCAGGTGCGCCTTGAGAAAGCTGCTGACTTCGGCAACGTGCACCCAGGTCAGTAAGTCTGGGTCGTACGCAGCATAGGGGCGGCCGTCCGGTGCATGCCCAGTAACCTTGAGGTGAATGGCCCGGACCCGTTTGATCAGTCGCTGCGCATCGGTCTGACTGCCAAATGTAGTCGCCGAGATGAACTGGCCGGTGCGGCGCAGCCGGCCGAGCAAGTCGTCGCGAAAATTCGAGTGGTCCCAGACGCCGGCTAAGGCGAGTGGATGCAGGGCTTGCAACAGCAGGGCAGAGATCCCGCCCACCAACATGGAGGTGAAGTCACCGTGCACGCGCCAGCAGACTGACTCCGGGCCGAACAGGCCAGGGTCACCTGGTGGGTTTTCGTAGTCGACACCGCCGATGGCCAGTCCGGTGAGGCTGAGCACCTGCGTTTCAATATGACGGCGGATGATTTCCAAAGGCAACGTCTGGCGTGACTGGGAACTTGAATGTTACCCGAAGCGCAGGTGTTACCCAGGCCTGGCCGATCAATCCAGGACCGCACGCGTGCAAGTCATCAGAAAAGTGGCGGGAGGGTTGCCGGACAGCGACCAGGCGCTGTCCGGTTCTGCATCGATCAGCCGCGATGACGGCCGCGGAAAAAGTTGATCAGCCCTTGGGTCGAAGCGTCCTCGGCGGGCTGCGCATCGAAGCTGGTCATCTGGCCGTAGACGGTTTTGCCCAGGTCCTTGCCGAGCTCCACGCCCCACTGGTCGAACGAGTTGATGCCCCAGATCACGCCTTGGACGAACACCTTGTGCTCATAGAGTGCGATGAGTGCACCGAGACGGCCTGGACTGATGGTTTCCATGACCACGGTGTTGCTCGGTCGGTTGCCCGGAATGACCTTGTGCGGCGCCAGACGCTCGATCTCGGCTTCGCTCATGCCTTTTGCACGCAGCTCGGCTTCGGCCTCTTCGCGCGTCTTGCCGCGCATCAAAGCCTGGCTCTGTGACAGGCAATTGGCGTAGAGCCACTCGTGGTGATCGGCGACTGGATTGTGGCTGACCACAGGCACGATGAAATCTGCGGGGATCAGTGGTGTGCCCTGGTGCAGCAACTGATGGTAAGCATGCTGGCCATTACAGCCGACACCGCCCCAGATCACCGGGCCGGTATTGCAGGACACCGGTGTACCGTCCTGGCGCACGCTCTTGCCGTTGGATTCCATGTCCATCTGCTGCAGGTGTTTGACGAAGTTGCGCAGGTAGTGGTCGTAGGGCAGGAAGGCGTAGCTCTGCGCGTCCCAGAAATTGTGGTACCAGATGCCCAACATCGCCAACAGGATCGGCATGTTGGTTTCGAACGGCTCGTTGAGAAAGTGCTGGTCCATGCTGTAGGCACCGGAGAGCAAGTCCTTGAAGTTGGACATGCCGATGGCCAGCGCGATGGGCAGGCCGATCGCCGACCACAGCGAGTAGCGCCCGCCAACCCAGTCCCACATTGGAAAGATGTTCTTCTCGCGGATGCCGAACTCGACGGCCGCTTTTTTATTGCTGGTGACCGCGATGAAATGCCGGTAGAGCTTTTCTTCGGTGCCGCCTTTGCCCAAGTACCAGGTGCGCGCAGCCTGGGCGTTCTTCAGGGTTTCGAGGGTACCGAAAGTCTTGCTGGAAATGATGAACAGCGTGGTTTCGACGTTCAGCTTGTCGGTTACCTCGCGAAATTCGCTGCCGTCGATGTTTGCCAGGTAGTGCGTGCGCACGCCATGCTGGGTGAAGGGCAGTAGCGCTTCGGAGACCAGCTGCGGGCCGAGAAACGAGCCGCCGATGCCGATGTTCACCACGTCAGTGATGGTCTTGTCGCTGAAGCCGCGCCAGAGGTTGTTATGGATCCGGGTGACGATGTCGGTCATCTGCGCCAGCGCCGCATGCACGTCGCGCATGATGTTCTTTCCGTCGACCATCACCGATTCGCCCATCGGTCGGCGTAGCGCGGTGTGCAGTACCGGGCGGTTTTCCGAGGCGTTGATCCGCTCACCTTCGAACATGGCGCGGGCCGCCTGCTCGACGCCGGCCTCGCGCGCCAGGTTCACCAATAGGGTGCGGGTCTCTGGGGTGATCAGGTTTTTCGAGTAATCAAGAAACAGGCCGCTGCAGGAAACCGACAGGTCATCGAAGCGCGTCGGATCGGCCTTGAATGCCTCGCGCATGCTGAAGTTCTGCATGGCCAGGCGGTGTTCTTCCAAGGCCTTCCAGGATGGCAAGCCGGTGGCATCGAGAGGGTGCTGGTAGTAGCTCATGGTTGTGCGGCTTCCTTTGCTTTGGCGGACTGTCTGCGGCTCTGCGATTCGTTCGGACAGTCATTCGATCATGCTGGCACGCTGGCATTCGTCCTGAATGCGGCAGGCGCGTTCCGCTGCGATTGGACCGCAACGGCGACGGTGCATCCTGCACCGTCGAGACTGGTCTGACTGGCAAAAACGCGCGGCGTTCCGAAGCGTTGCGCACAGGCTGCCGATAGCGACCAAGACAAGACGACCATTGCAGATTTATAGGGTCGGGGGAAACCCTCTGCACACAAAAAAGCCCGCATCACTTGGGTGATGCGGGCTTTTGAGCAACTGACTTCGAATTCAGGCGACCTGAACCGGAATTGCGTTGCTGGTGTGACTGAGATCGCCATCGGCGCCCATATACAATACGTGTGGCTTGAAGCTGGCCAGTTCGGTTTCGCTGTAGTGCGCATAGGCACAAATGATCACTCGATGACCCACGCCGGCCTTGTGCGCGGCGGCGCCGTTGACGGAAATGATCTTCGAGCCTTCCTCGCCGCGGATGGCATAGGTAGTGAAGCGCTCGCCGTTGTCGACGTTGTAGATCTGGATCTGCTCGTATTCGCGGATGCCGGCGAGGTCCAGCCAGTCACCGTCTATGGCGCAGGAGCCTTCGTAATCCAGAACCGAGTGGGTCACCTGGGCGCGGTGCAGTTTAGCCTTGAGCATGATGGCGTGCATGGCGGGGTCCTCCGGGGGCGCAAGCGGCGCAGAGTGTGCCCGAACCCTCAGGTGTGTTCAAGACTGAGGGCCGGGCTGGGTTAGGCCGATGGTCGGCTGTATCAGGACGCTCTCTGGGAGATGTCTACCAGCAGGTTATCCAGCAGCCGGGTCTTACCGAGGTAGGCCGCGGCGAGAATCACCAATTCGCGGCTGTCGGCCGTGACCGGGCTGAGATCCAGTGCGTTGCGAACTTCCAGGTAGTCCGGGCGCAGGCCGGCGGTCTGCAGGCGCTGATGACCTGAAGCAAGCAGCGCCGAGTAGTCGCGCTCACCGTTACGTATGGCTTCGGCCAGTTGCTGCAGCGTGCGGTGCAACACCGGGGCGGTGGTGCGCTCGTCAGTGGTGAGGTAACCGTTACGTGAGGACAGCGCCAGGCCGTCCTCGGCGCGTACGATGGGCTCGCCGATGATCTGCACGGGCATGTTCAGGTCGCGGACCATGGTGCGGATGACCGCCAGCTGTTGGAAATCCTTCTGGCCGAAAACCGCAAGGTCCGGTAACACCATATTGAACAGCTTGCTGACAACGGTAGAGACACCGTCGAAATGGCCTGGGCGGCTGCCGCCACAGAGTCCCTCGGAGACGCCTGGTACGCGGACGATGGTCTGCAGCGCCTGACCGTGCGGATACATCTCCTCGACGCTGGGCGCGAACAGCAAGTGGCAGCCGGCCTCGAACAGCTTGTCCTGGTCGGCCGTCAGCGTGCGCGGATAGCTGGCGAGGTCTTCGTTGGGGCCGAACTGCAACGGATTGACGAAGATGCTGGCAACCACGAAGTCAGCGCGTTGGCCGGCCTTCTTGATCAATGCAATGTGGCCGGCATGCAGGTTGCCCATGGTCGGTACAAAGCCGATGCGCTTGCCTTCGCCCCGTGCGCGGGTTACTGCGGCGCGCAGGTCGGCAACAGTTTTCACCACGTTCATGCGGAGAACCCATGTTCGGCGGCAGGAAATTCAACAGACTTAACCGCCTGGACGTAGGCGGCGATGGCGGTCGGTATGTCGCCATGCTCGTGCATGAAGTTCTTGACGAATTTCGGTGCTCGGCCGGTCAGCGACAAGCCGAGCATGTCGTGCAGAACCAGGACCTGACCATCTGTTGCGCTACCGGCGCCAATACCGATTACCGGTACCGTTACCGCCTGGGTAACGCGTGCGGCCAGTTCACTCGGAACGCATTCGAGCAGCAGCATCGCCGCCCCGGCATCCTCCAGTGCTTTGGCGTCAGCAATCATCTGCAGCGCCTGAGCTTCTTGACGGCCCTGAACCTTGTAACCGCCGAAGATGTTCACGGCCTGCGGGGTAAGCCCCATGTGCGCGCAGACGGGGATGCCGCGCTCGGCCAACAGGCGAATGGACTCGGCCAGCCAAGCTGCGCCTTCGACCTTGATCATGTGCGCGCCGGCCTTCATCAAGGTCGCCGAGTTGTTTAGCGTTTGTTCGAGGGTGGCGTTGGCCATGAACGGCAGATCAGCGACGATCATCGCCCCGCGGTTGCCACGTTTGACACAGGCCGTGTGATACGCCATCTCGTCAACCGAAACCGGCAGGGTGCTGTCGTGACCTTGCAGGACCATCCCCAGGGAGTCACCGATCAGCAGCATCTCGACACCGGCCTCGCAGGCAATCTTGGCGAAGGTGGCGTCATAGCAGGTCAGCATGGCGATCTTTTCGCCTTTCTGCTTGAGGCCTTGCAGGGTGGTCAGGGTTACGTCTGGCATGAATGCCGTCCTCCTAAAGCCTCTCGGGGATCACGGTTGCAGGCGGAGCGTCAGGGTTGCCCCGTTTCGATGCGTGCCGGCAGAGGGCGCTTATAGTCCAGATGGCGGCGAACTAAGTCAATCGTGTGTGTTACCCACAGGTTACATCTGTTACCCAGGGGTTACAGCGGCTCGCCAAGCCGCTCGAGGCCTTCGTAAGGGCAGCTGGCGACGAGCACGGCAAGCGAGCGGCCGTCGGCGAGCTGCAGACCGTCCGGAGCTATCTCGGCGAGCGGGTAGAGAACGAAGGCTCTGGCATGCATGTGATAATGCGGCACCGTCAGGCGCGCATCGCTGATCAGGCGATCACCGAACAGCAAGATGTCCAGGTCCAATGTGCGCGGGCCCCAGCGTTCGGCTTTGCGTTGACGGCCGTGGGCCAGCTCGATGGCTTGGAGTGCATCGAGCAGGGCCAGGGGTGGCAATGACGTGTTCAGCGCAGCCACGGCATTGTGGTAACGCGGCTGATCCGGCGGGCCTAGTGGGTCGCTGAGATACAGCGAGGACACAGCGGCGAGCTGCGTGTCGGGGATTCTGGTCAGGGCGTCGAGGGCGCTACGCAGCTGATGGCGAGGTTCGGCCAGGTTGCTCCCCAGGCCGATATAAACCCGGTCCATTAATCGGCAGACGCCGGTGCGCTTTCGTTGGGGCCGCGCTTGCGACGGTTGCTGCGACGACGTTTGCGTGGGGCGCCACTGCCATCGTCCTTGTTGCTCAGCCCCCGGATCATGTTGCGGCGCTCGCTCTCGTTGGCTTCCTGGTAGTCCGTCCACCATTCACCCAAGCCATCGGTTTTTTCACCGGCGCTCTCACGCAGCAGTAGGAAATCATAGCCGGCGCGGAAGCGTGGATTCTCCAGGAGCTGGTCCGCACGACGCCCTTGACGGCGCGGCAGGCGTTCCTGCATGTCCCAGATCTCGCGCATGGGCATGGTGAAGCGCTTGGGAATAGCGGTGCGCTGGCACTGTTCCCATATGAGGTCATGTGCCGCTTCCTGCATGGCCGGGATTGGCGGCAGGCCCCGTGACTGAACCTCGGCGACCCGCGCCGGCAAGGCCGGCCAGAGCAGCGCCGCAAACAGGAAGGCCGGGGTGACGGGCTTGCCCTGGGCGATACGCAGATCGGTATTGATCAGGGCGTTGCGGATCAGCGTGCCGGCATACTCGGGGTTGTCTTCCAGTGCATCGGCGCTGGCTGGGAATAGCGGTGCGAACAGGTCGTATTCGAGCAGCAATTCGAAAGTGCGCTCGGCTTTTCCGCTAAGGAACAGCTTGATAATTTCATCAAACAGGCGGGCAGACGGCACGTCGTTCAACAGCTCGGCCAGATCAGCAATCGGCTCGGCGCTGTGCTTTTCGATTTCGAAGTTCAGCTTGGCGGCGAAGCGGACTGCTCGCAGCATGCGCACCGGATCTTCTTGGTAACGCTGCTCGGGATCGCCAATCAGACGTATCAGTCGGTTGCGTATGTCGTGCACACCATGGGTGTGGTCGAGGATCCGCTCTGAGGAAGGGTCGTAGTACAGCGCATTGATGGTGAAGTCGCGGCGCTGCGCATCGTCTTCCAGCGTGCCGTAGATGTTGTCACGCAGAATCCGCCCGCTCTCGTTGCGCGAAGCCAGATGGTTGGCTTCATCATCGTCTTCTTCCGGGTGGTTGGCGCGGAAGGTCGCGACTTCGATGATCTCGCGACCGAAATGCACATGGACCAGCTTGAAACGGCGGCCAATGACGCGCGCGTTGCGAAATTCGGCGCGCACCTGTTCGGGCGTGGCGCTGGTCGCTACATCGTAGTCCTTGGGTTCTAGGTCCAGCAGTAGGTCGCGGACGCATCCGCCCACGACATAAGCCTCGTAGCCGGCATGCTGGAGGCGCTCGACGACGCTGACAGCGTGTCGGCTGAGATCGTTGCGGTGCAGCGAATGCTGCCGGCTGGACAGTATTTCGGGGGTGCGACGAGGATGCGGCAGTCGGCGCAGGGGGAAACGAAAAGACTGGAACAGCTTTTTCAGCATGAGAGGCACTGTGTGGCGAAATGACAAGGTGGCGAGGTGAATAGCCACGAAACAGGCGTGGATTCTAGCACCGAGAGCAGGGATGGTGAACGAAGCGCGGAGAGGTGTCAAAGTACGGCGAGGGCCAGAAAGCACGAGGGGGAGCCGAAGCTCCCCCTTTAAATGATGTCGCGTGCTTTGTTGTTATTAGTATTTCGGACGTGTTGTTTTTGTTTGGGTCGCCCGTTCCCTTCAGCTATCGCGTCCGGGAATCGCTCCTACGTTGGGAGCAAAGAGCAAACGGATTTCTTTGGTCGCTGATTTACCATTGATCATTCGATCCAACCAGTTCAGGCGCTGCTTATGCAGTTTTTGTTGTTCTCAGCCTGGTCGTGGGGCAAAACCCCATTTGGCATTTCCTCTCCAAAAGAATCAGTTAGCTACGCCTCTGCCTTATTGTCTTTATTTTGCTAGAGCCGGTACGTCTTGTTCTTATTGTGGGTCTGCTTGTTATTGTTGTTGTGCTAGATATAAAGCATTCGCCGTGCCAGTTTTTGAAAAGCCTTTAAAATCAATTGCTTGGTGTTTTTGGTGGTTAGTTTTGCCTGTAGAGTCGGTGGCGGCCGTTACCGATGAACCCGCATTTTGTTACGTCTTGGTAGTGGCGGTAACAGCGCACTACCCAGCGGCGGCCGATTTGCGTCGTGGTATCCCCAGTCGCTGGCGACGCTCCCACAGGCACTTGCGGCTGATGCCGAGCTTGCGGGCGAGCTCGGTCTCGGTCATGTGGTCCTGGTGCTCAAGTACGAAATGCTGAAAATAGTCTTCCAGCGACAGATCCTCGGTTGGCTCGTTGCTGGTCGAGACAGCGGAACCGAGCGGAACGCCGGGTTCATCGAAATCGTCGTCGAGGGGGTCGAGCTCGATATCGATACCCAGTAGCTCAGCGCTGATCTCGTCACTCTCACTGAGAATTGCCGCGCGCTCGATGGCATTCTCCAGTTCGCGCACGTTCCCCGGCCAGCCGTACTGCCGTACGGCCTGCTCGGCCTCGCGGGAGAAGTGCAAACCCTCACTGCCCATGCGCTCGCTCTGGCGTGCCAGGAAGGCCTTGGCGATCTCCAGCACATCGGCGCCGCGTTCACGCAGGGGCGGGAGTTTCAATGCGATGACGTGCAGCCGGTAGTACAGGTCTTCACGAAATTGCCCGTTTTTGGCCAGCGTCTTCAGATCACGGTGGGTTGCAGCGACCAGGCGCACGTTGACTTTTTGCGACTGGGTAGAGCCCACCCGCCGAATTTCGCCTTCCTGCAGTACGCGTAACAGTCGCGCCTGTGCCTCCAGCGGCAGCTCTCCGATTTCGTCGAGAAACAGGGTGCCGCCATCAGCGGCCTCGACCAGGCCGGCGCGGCCGGCACTGGCGCCGGTAAAGGCACCTTTCTCGTGGCCGAAGAGTTCAGACTCGATCAGGGTTTCCGGAATGGCGGCGCAATTGACCGAGATCATCGGCGCTTTGGCGCGACGGGAAAGGTTATGCATTGCGCGGGCAACCAGCTCTTTACCAGTGCCCGATTCGCCTTGGATCAATACGTTGGAGTCGGTCGGAGCGACCTTGCGGATCTTGCCGAACAAGTCCTGCATCGGGCCGCAGCGACCAATGATGCCGAGATCGCCATTGATGGAGTCTTCTGTCGTTGCGTCAGCAGCGGGCGTGGCGTTGCGTGATGTCTCGGCTGGCGCTGCGGCAGCTTGCTGCCGATCATGAAGAATGCGTGCCACGGTTTGCAGCATCTCGTCGTGATCAAAGGGCTTGGCGATGTAGTCCACCGCGCCCATTTTCATCGAGTCCACTGCCGAGCGCAGGCTGGCGTAGCTGGTCATGATCAGCACGGGCGTGCCTTCGGCCAGCTTGATCAGCTCGGTACCGGGAGCGCCTGGCAGGCGCAGGTCGCTGACGATCAGATCGAAAGAGGGAATGCTGAAGCGCTCCTGAGCTTCCTGTACCGAGCCGGCTTCGCTGACCTCGTACTGGTTGCGCTCAAGCAGTCGGCGCAGGGCGGAGCGGATAATGGTTTCGTCTTCGACGATCAGAATATGGGACATCAGTACTCTCTCGACGGTCTGAAGGCGGCTACACATTGGCTGGAAACGGCGCTGAAGAGGGCTCGTTTACGAACCTGTGCAAGCCGCCGCGGTGCGGCTTGGTGCGGCTGCGGGGCGCCAGCGTCATCTTCACCCAGGTCGCGGCGGGGCCAGCTATACGCTGGGTCACTCATGGTCGAGACCTGGCTAAAAACTGCCGTCGCCTCGTCAATCACCGGAATCTGTTGCCTCGGCATGACGCGGCAGGGTGATGCGGAAACGCGTGCCGCGTTGGGTTTCCGGGTCGGCCGGGCTATCAATATTGATTTGCCCATAATGCTCTTCCACGATCGAATAGACCAGTGCGAGGCCCAGCCCTGTGCCCTCGCCGGGGTCCTTGGTGGTGAAAAACGGCTCGAAAAGTCGATCCTGAATCGACTGTGGAATGCCGCTGCCTTCGTCTTCGACGATGAGATAGACGGTCTGTTCGGAGACTTCGCTGCGTACTCGGATGGCGCCGCCGGGCTCCGATGCGTCGCGGGCATTGGACAGCAGGTTGATCAGTACCTGAGCGAGCCGCTGCGGGTCTCCCTCGGCCACATGGCCGGGGTCGCAGAGGTTGAAAAAGCGCACCTCGGTGCCGTGGCGGTTGAGTGAGAGCAGGGCAATTGCATCTTGAGCCACCTCGGCCAGGCTTACCGGGTACCGGTCCTGCTGCCTGCCGCCAGCGTGGGCGAAACTCATCAGCGACTGAACGATGCGCGAGACCCGCTTGGTCTGCTCGACGATCTGGTTGCTGGTCTCGATGATCTCCGGGTCTGCCTCGCGCTCCTCGCGCAGGTTCTGCGCCAGGCAGGCGATGCCGGTGATCGGGTTGCCGATTTCGTGGGCGACCCCGGCCGCCAGTCGGCCAATGCTGGCCAGGCGCTCGGAGTGGACCAGCCGATCTTCAAGCTGTTGGGTCTCGGTGAGGTCTTCGATCAGCAGTACCAGCCCGCTGCTGCCCGGTGCCAATGGCTCGGCGATCGCGGCCTTGTGCAGGTTCAGGCAGCGGCTGTGGCCGTCCAGTTGCAGCCGCTGTTTATGCAGGTGCTCTTCGCGCTGCTGAGTGAAGTCGCTCAACAAACTCTGCCAAGGCTCGGCGATGGTCGACAGGCGCGAGCCCACCACCTGCAGTGCGGGAATCTCGGTGAGCTCTTCCAGCGCTCTGTTCCACATCAGGATCTCCTGATCCTTGGCCAGCGAGCACACGCCCATCGGCAGCTCCTGCAGAGTCTGCCGGTGATAGCGGCGCAGTGCATCGAGCTCGGCGGCCAGGCCGGTCAGGCGCGAGTGATAATCCTCCAGGCGACTCTCGATGAAATGGATATCTTCGGTGACGTAGCTGTCCGCACCGTTCTTGTACGAGAGGAAATTCTCGACGATGTCCTGGGCAACGCTCGGACCCATCAGGCCTGACAGGTTTGCCTCGATCCGGTCGCGCAGCCGGCGCAAGGCATAGGGGCGATGTTCGTCGAAAGGCAGCTGCAGATCGCGCAGCGCCTGCTCAACCTCACGCTGCGCGGTCTTGGCACCCAGCGGCTTGGCCAGCTGGGTGGCGAACTCCTGCGGCGAAGCAGCTGCCAGTTCACGACGTTGCGGTCGGCGTACGTTTTCCACTGCACAGGCTTCGGCGGCGGCTTGCTCCTCGGCGCTGGTCTCGGTGAACAACGAGAACAGCGAAAACGCCAGCACGTTGACCGCCAGCGAGGCGATTGCCGCCAGGTGCCAGCTGGTGTCGTCGAGCACGTACACCACGTTGAACAGCGGGATATAGAAACCATCAAGGTTGCCTACCAGCGGCAGCAGCATGGTCACAACCCAGACGGCGATGCCGGCCAGCAGCCCTACGATGTAACCCCGACGATTGGCGGTCGGCCAATACAGCACCGAAAGCACACCAGGCAGAAACTGCAGGGTCGCCACAAAAGCGACGATGCCCAGGTTCGACAGGTCCTGTTCCGCACCGAGTAACAAATAGAAGCCGTAGCCGGCCATGATGATGGCGAGGATCAGGCTGCGCCGGGTCCATTTCAACCAGCGGTAGATGTTGCCTTCGGTGGGCGGCTGGTAGAGCGGCAGTACCAGGTGATTGAGCGCCATGCCCGATAAGGCCAGGGTGCTGACGATGATCAGCCCGCTGGAAGCCGAAAGACCGCCGACGAAAGCCAGCAGCGTCAGTGTCTCGCTCTGCGCCGTAATACCGAGGCCGAGGGTGAAGTACTCGGGATTGGTGCTGACGCCAAGTTTGAGTCCGGCCCAGAGAATCAGCGGTACGGCCAGACTCATCAGCAGTAAGTACAGCGGCAGGCCCCAGCTGGCACTGACCAAGGCGCGCGGGTTGAGGTTTTCGGTAAAGGTCATGTGATACATGTGCGGCATCACGATCGCTGAGGCGAAGAACACCAGCAGAAGAGTGCGCCATGGGCCTTCCTGCAGCGGCGTGTGCAGGGCCTGCAGCGCCGACTGGTTCTGCAGCAGCCAGATTTCCAGCTGATGCGGCCCGCCAAACACGACAAACAGTGCATACAGCCCAATGGCGCCGAAGGTCAGCAGCTTGACCACCGATTCGAAGGCGATGGCGAACACCAGCCCTTCGTGCTTCTCCCGCGTGGCGATATGGCGGGCACCGAAGAGAATGGTGAACAGCATGATCATCACGCAGTAACCCAGCGCGACCCTTTCCTGCAGAGGCTCTAGGGTGAGAATTCCGATGGCGTCGGCGACGGCCTGAATCTGCAGGGCGAGTAGCGGCAACATGCCAATCAGCATGACCACCGTGGTCAGTGCACCGCTCCAGGTGCTACGGAAGCGGAACGCGAACAGGTCCGCCAGCGACGCCAGCTGGTAGGTCCGGGTAATGCGCAGTATCGGATAAAGCAGTACCGGCGCCAGCAGAAATGCGCCGCACACGCCCAGGTAGGTGGCGAGGAAACCGTACCCGTACTGATAGGCCAGACCCACCGTGCCATAGAACGCCCAGGCGCTGGCATAGACGCCCAGAGACAGCGTGTAGGTGAGCGGATGGCGAATGATGCTGCGCGGGATCAGCCCGCGCTCGCTGACCCAGGCGACGCCGAACAGCACCAGCAGGTACGCGACACTGATCAGAATCAGGTGGCTGAGGCTAAAGCTCGTCTGCATCGCGTTGACTCTGAAGAATGAAGGTCACCACGATGAGGATCAGCCACAACAGATAAGGCCGGTACCACGCGCCGTTGGGGTCAATCCACCAGTCCATGATGGCAGGGGAAAACAGATAGATCCCCACCACCAGGAGCAGCACCAGTCGGTAGATATACATGCTGGAACTCGTGTCGAAAGTAGGCGGATGGTAAAGGAAGCGGCAAGCGGCAGGCCACAGGCTGGCAGAAAAGAGCGGCGCGTGTCGGTTTGGCTCACGCCGAAGGCAACGATGCAGTCTCAGCGCAGCTGCGATTCGGCAAGGGTGCGACAGCGCGGAATGCGCTCGGCATCCCAGTGGGCGATTGCCCAGGTCAGTACCTCATCGGGCAGGGCATCGGTCAGCTCGCTCGGGGTGGTTTGGCCGAGCGCGCGCAACGCACGCAGCAACAGCGGTGTGGCTTCGGCCGGCTCCAGTGGCGGCGAGCGGTAACGCTTGCCCAGCTTGTGGCCGTCCGGTTGGATGATCAGCGGCACGTGCAGATAGCGCGGGCGGGAAAGGCCAAGCAGCTCCTGCAGGAACAGCTGGCGCGGCGTGGAGTCGAGCAGATCGGCGCCACGGACAACGTCGGTGATGCCTTGCCAGGCATCGTCGAGCACGACTGCCAGCTGATAGGCGATCAGCCCGTCTCTGCGGCGAATGACGAAATCGCCAACTTCACGGCCCAGGTACTGGCTGTACTGGCCCTGGACGCGGTCGTTGAAGCTGTAGGTTCGGTCCGGCACGCGCAGGCGAATGGCGGCGTCGTGGGTGTCGCGTCCTGCTTCGCGGCAGAAGCCTGGGTACAGTCCGGCGAACGCCTGCAATTGTTTGCGCGAACAGGTGCAGGCATACGCATGGCCGTCCTGCCTGAGCCGCTCGATCACCGTGTTATAGACATCAATCCGATCGCTCTGGCGGACCATCTCTCCGTCCCACTGAAACCCGTAGGCTTCCAGCGCCCGGAGAATCGCAGACTGAGCGCCTGGCATTTCACGCGGCGGATCGAGGTCCTCCATGCGCAACAGCCAACGACCACCCACGGCACGGGCGTCGAGATAGGACGCGAGGGCAGCAATCAGCGAGCCGAAGTGCAGGTAACCACTGGGGGTCGGCGCGAAGCGGCCTATATATGGAGAGGGTGTGGACATGAGCCGGCTCGGATAAGGTGCGTCGAGGCGGGGTGAAGCAAGGGCGCGGGAGGGCGCAAATGAAGCGGGGCGCCGTAGCGCCCCGTTCGGGATCAGGAACCGATCTGCTTTTCCTTGATCTCCGCCAGCGTCTTGCAATCAATGCACAGCGTGGCGGTGGGGCGGGCTTCCAGGCGACGGATACCGATTTCGACGCCGCAGGAATCGCACCAGCCGTACTCGTTGTCTTCGATCAGCTGCAGCGTTTCGTCGATCTTCTTGATCAGCTTGCGCTCGCGGTCACGGGCACGCAGTTCCAGGCTGAACTCTTCTTCCTGGCTGGCGCGGTCGGCCGGATCGGGGAAGTTGGCCGCTTCGTCCTGCATGTGATGCACGGTGCGGTCGACTTCTTCCATCAGCTCCAGCTTCCACTTATTGAGGATGCCGGTGAAATGAGCGCGCATGTCATCGCTCATGTATTCCTCGCCCTTGGACTCCTTATAGGGAACGAAGGCGCGGATCAGTTGGTTGCTGGGTGTCGTCTTAGTAATGGGCATGGATGAACGCCTCTCGCTATGTCCATTGCGCAGGATAGTGAAATCCCTCTGCCGGCCCGTGCCGGCCCTGCGGCTGCAAGCGGGCGAACTTACCAGATCGTATCGGGGTGCGCTACTCCCGAATATCACGGTGGCTGCGGTGTCAGGGGGACCTTCGGTAGAATTCACGTTTTGTACTTGTCAGGAAGGTCAGATGACCTCGTCATATAGCGCGCGTAGCCGTGCAATCGAACCCTTTCACGTCATGGCATTGCTGGCCCGGGCCAATCAATTACAGGCGTCTGGACATGATGTCATTCACCTGGAAATCGGAGAGCCGGACTTCACCACCGCCGCGCCCATTGTTGCGGCCGGTCAGGCTGCCCTCGCTGCTGGTCATACCCGCTACACCGCTGCCCGAGGGCTGCCGCAGTTGCGCGAGGCGATTGCCGGTTTCTACAAGCAGCGCTATCAACTGTCTATTGACCCCGAACGCGTGCTGATTACTCCCGGCGGATCCGGTGCGCTTCTTCTGGCCAGCAGTCTGCTGGTCGATCCAGGCAAGCATTGGCTGTTGGCGGATCCCGGCTACCCATGCAACCGGCACTTCCTGCGCCTGATCGAAGGTGCCGCGCAGCTGGTGCCGGTGGGGGCGGACGTGCGTTATCAGCTGACGCCCCATCTGGTCGAGCGATACTGGGACAAGGACAGCGTTGGCGCCCTGGTGGCCTCGCCGGCCAACCCCACCGGCACCCTGCTGACCCGTGACGAGCTGGCGGCGTTGTCCGCTGCGCTGAAGTCGCGTGGCGGACATCTTGTAGTGGACGAGATCTACCACGGCCTCACCTATGGCACCGATGCGGCCAGTGTGCTGGAAGTCGACGACTCGGCCTTTGTGCTCAACAGCTTTTCCAAGTACTTCGGCATGACCGGCTGGCGCCTCGGCTGGCTGATCGCGCCACCTC
>Ga0207893_1000115_pt1 | contig 58887 bp, 56 predicted proteins | sample MalvirmetaMSP121_FD_184233 | JGI IMG/M metagenome (GOLD analysis project Ga0207893, IMG submission 184233) | Marine viral communities from the Deep Pacific Ocean - MSP-121 (SPAdes) | ecosystem: Environmental > Aquatic > Marine > Oceanic | place: Pacific Ocean | collected 2001-06-02 | reverse complement strand
AAGGGCGTCGGCGCAGCCCTGGCCGAAAAGCTCGCCAAGGTCGGCCTGGAAACCCTGCAGGACCTGCTGTTCCACCTGCCACTGCGCTACCAGGACCGTACCCGCATCGTGCCCATCGGCGCGCTGCGGCCCGGACAGGATGCCGTAGTCGAAGGCACCGTCACCGGCGCCGATGTGGTGATGGGCCGGCGCCGCAGTCTGCTGGTGCGCCTGCACGATGGCAGCGGCAGCCTCAGCCTGCGCTTCTACCACTTCAGCCAGGCGCAGAAGGAAGCCCTCAAGCGTGGCACCCAGGTGCGCTGTTATGGCGAGGCCCGTCCAGGTGCGTCGGGGCTGGAGATCTACCATCCTGAATACCGTGCGCTCACGGACAGCGAGCCGGTGGCCGTAGAACAGACGTTAACGCCGATCTACCCGACCACCGAAGGCCTGACCCAGCAGCGCCTGCGCCAACTCACCGCGCAGGCGCTGGCTCGGCTCGGTCCGCACAGCCTGCCCGATTGGTTGCCCGAAGAGCTGACCCGTGATTACCGCCTGGCCAAACTGGACGAGGCGATTCGCTACCTGCACCGGCCGCCGCCGGATGCCGATCTGGAAGAACTTGCCGAGGGCCGCCACTGGGCGCAGCACCGTCTGGCGTTCGAGGAATTGCTGACGCACCAGCTTTCGATGCAACGCCTGCGCGAAAGCAGCCGCGCTCAGCACGCGCCGCCCTTGCCGGCTGCCCGCGACCTGCCGCAGCGTTACCTGCAAAACCTGGGTTTTCAACCCACCGGCGCACAGCAGCGGGTCGGTGCCGAGATCGCCTACGACCTCGCTCAGGACCAGCCCATGTTGCGCCTGGTACAGGGCGACGTCGGTGCCGGCAAGACGGTGGTAGCGGCCCTCGCCGCCTTGCAAGCGCTTGAGGCGGGCTATCAGGTCGCCTTGATGGCGCCGACGGAAATTCTCGCCGAGCAGCACTTCATCACCTTCTGCAAATGGCTCGAGCCGCTCGGCATCGAAGTCGCCTGGCTGGCCGGCAAACTCAAGGGAAAGGCCCGTGCGGCGGCGCTGGAGCGCATAGCCGCCGGTTGCCCGATGGTGGTCGGCACCCACGCGCTGTTTCAGGAGGAGGTGCAGTTTCGTCGCCTGGCGCTGGTGATCATCGACGAGCAACACCGTTTCGGCGTGCAGCAGCGGCTGGCGCTGCGGCGCAAGGGCGTCGAGGGGCGACTCTGCCCGCACCAGCTGATCATGACCGCGACGCCCATTCCGCGGACGCTGGCGATGAGCGCCTATGCCGATCTGGACACCTCGATCTTGGACGAGCTGCCGCCCGGTCGCACGCCGGTCAACACCGTGCTGGTGGCGGACAGCCGCCGGCTGGAAGTCATTGAGCGGGTGCGCTCGGCCTGCAATGAAGGCCGCCAGGCCTATTGGGTCTGTACCCTGATCGAGGAGTCCGAGGAGCTGACCTGTCAGGCTGCAGAAACCACCTTTGAAGACCTGTCCGCCGCGCTCGGCAATCTGAACGTCGGGCTGATCCACGGTCGCATGAAGCCGGCCGAAAAAGCAGCGGTGATGGCCGAGTTCAAGGAAGGGCGCTTGCAGCTGCTGGTCGCCACCACCGTGATCGAAGTGGGCGTCGACGTGCCCAACTCGAGCCTGATGATCATCGAAAATCCGGAGCGCCTTGGACTCGCCCAGCTGCACCAGCTGCGCGGGCGGGTCGGTCGTGGCAGCGCGGCCAGCCATTGCGTGCTGCTCTATCACCCGCCACTGTCGCAGATCGGCCGTGAACGTCTGGCGATCATGCGCGAGACCTGCGACGGCTTCATCATTGCGGAAAAGGACCTGGAATTGCGCGGCCCGGGCGAAATGCTCGGCACCCGTCAGACCGGCCTGCTGCAATTCAAGGTCGCCGACCTGATGCGTGATGCCGATCTGCTGCCTGCCGTGCGCGATGCAGCGCACGCTTTGTTGGAACGCTGGCCCCAGCATGTAAGCCCCTTGCTAGAGCGCTGGCTGCGTCATGGCCAGCAATACGGTCAAGTTTAACGCTCGTCGGTAAACCCTAACCGCACTAAGCATGAGGCTATACTGCGCCGCATGGGAATAAGACGGATCATGCTCATGAACTCGGCTGTTGATACTACTACTTCAGTTACGCCACCCGCGCTTATCGTCCAGCTTCTGGACAAGCTGGCGCTACCCTACCGTACATGTGACGACAGCCCTGAGCTGAACCCCGCACAGCGCATACAAGCGGTACTGGTCGACGATGCCATCGGTGCGTTGCTGGTGCTTTTCCCGCGCGACCATCTTCTTGATCTTTCCCGCGTGGGGGAGCTCACCGGCCGTCAGCTGCTGGCGGTCAAGCCGGATCGGCTGACCCGCATGCTTTCCAAGCACAGCCTGCAGGTTCTGCCAGGCCTGCCGCCGCTGACCAGTTCACCCTGCCTGTATGAAGAGCGCCTGCTGCAGCAACCTGCGCTGTTCATCGACAGCGGGCATCCCGGCCTGCTGCTGGAAATGGCCAGCCACGATTTCAAACAGTTGCTCAGCAAAGCCAGCGCCGGCCAGTTCGCCGTTCCATTGAGCACCATCCAGCCCAACCTCGACCGTCCGGAAGAGGACCGCGAGGAAATTACCAAGGCGGTGCAAAGCTTCACTGCCCGACGCATTCAGAAGCGGCTGGAAGAAACCATCGAGATTCCCCCGCTGGCGCAAACCGCACAGAAGATCATCAAGCTGCGAGTAGACCCTGAGGCCTCCGTGGATGACATCACAGGCGTGGTCGAGACCGACCCGGCGTTGGCCGCACAAGTGGTCAGCTGGGCCGCTTCGCCCTACTACGCCGCGCCCGGCAAGATCCGCTCGGTGGAAGACGCCATTGTCCGGGTGCTCGGTTTTGACCTGGTGATCAACCTGGCGCTCGGCCTGGCACTGGGCAAGAGCCTGAGCCTGCCCAAGGACCAGCCGCAGCAAGCCACGCCCTACTGGCAACAGTCGATCTATACCGCGGCGGTCATCGAAGGGCTGAATCGCGCGATTCCGCGGACTCAACGACCGGAGGCAGGCATCAGCTATCTGGCCGGGTTGCTGCACAACTTCGGTTATCTGGTGCTTGCGCACGTCTTTCCGCCGCATTTCTCGCTGATCTGTCGACATCTGGAGGTCAACCCGCACCTGAGCCACAGCGTGATTGAACAGCACCTGCTGGGCATTACCCGTGAGCAGATCGGTGCCTGGCTGATGCGCTACTGGGGGATGCCTGACGAGTTGTCGACAGCGCTGCGCTTCCAGCATGACCCGCACTATCAGGGCGAGCACGCCGGGCATGCCAACCTGGTCTGCCTGGCAGTTCAGCTGTTGCGTAACCGCGGCATCGGGTCCGGTCCCTACAGCGAGGTTCCGCAGGAACTCTTCGATCGCCTCGGGCTGAGCCGTGAGAAGGCAAACGACGTGGTCAACAAGGTACTCGACGCCGAAGCGGCACTACGCGCCTTGGCTACGCAGATTCATCCAGCGCCCTGAGCCCTGGCCAACAGCGCCTTTCCGGGCGCTGCCGGCCGCAGGCCTCGCCTATCGCTTCCGTTGCAAGGCGACCTAGCCTTCCGCACGGAAGCTCACCCGCGCATCCACCAGCCCCTCCCCGACCTGACTGATACTGACTTCGGCGAGGCTCGCACCTGCCGCCTGTAGCTCATCGAACCAACGCAACAGCGCGCCATAGGATGCCCCCGGCAGCGTGACCTGCAGGCTGCCATCATTGCCGAAGTCGAAGCTCTCGATGGTCAGGCCGCTCTGCTGGGCACTTTGCGTCACCAACCCTTGCAACTGATCGGGCGCCAATGACACCGGGTTGCTGCGTGACATCTGCCGCGCCAGCTCGGTGTTTTGCTGGAGATAGGCGTGCAGCTCTCGCTCCTGCTGGAAGTACGCCTGCGCGTCGCGCACGCGCTGCTGAGCGGGCGCCCAAAGCAACAGGTAGAACAGCACCACCAGCAGAAATGCGCCCAGTAAGGTAAGCGACAGGCGCTCGCGGGGTTGCAGGCGTTGCCAGCGCAGCCACAGGGGCGACTCGGCCAGGCGCACGCGCATCTGTTCTCTAAGGTTCATCCTCGGCCTCCAATCACCACACGCGCGCTGACAGCATCGCCGTCACGACTGGCCGAACCCAGCTGGACGCTCTCTCCGGTTTGTCCCAGGCGCTGACGCAGCTGCTCGAGCGCGGCAAAATCGCTGGCGCGCACCTGCAGCGCGAGATCACCCCGGGCCTGGTTGAAATCAAGCTGCCCGATCGACACCGGAATACCCTCGGCCAACGCCAGCGCCACTTCATTCAGCAAGCGCATGAACTCGGCCGAAGCACCGGCGCTCTGGCCTATATGTTCGTCGAACTGCGCGCGCAGATTGACGATACGTCGGTCCTCGGGAAACAGCTCGGTGTACAGTACCCGACTCGCCTCGGCATAGCGCTCGGCCTGGCTTTCTAGTGTCCAGGCCTGAACCAGGTTGAACACCAGCTGCACGGCCAACACCAGCGCCAGCACGATCATTACCGGCTTCCATTGGCCCAGCCCGCTGCCCGCTGCCTGAATGGCGAAGTCACCCTGCGCAAGATTGAGCGCAGCGGCACGCCCCGACGCGAGAAAACGATAGGGCTCGTCAAGTTGCTGGTAGTCGTCCAGCGGAGCCGACCCCACATCCAGGGTTCCGTGCCCATGATGTGGCGCGGGACACTGACCGACCAGATGTGGCCATTGCGTGCTCTCGAAGGCCAGCCGGGCTTCCGGGCTGCCACCGAGTAGTGCGCGGTCTTCGATGAACAGCAGCTGGGTGCCGTCACGTGGCAGCAAGTCGGCATCGACGTGGATCGCGACGATGGTCAGGCCCAGCGTCTTGAGATCCTGCAGCCAGTCGGCCAGCAGTTGTCGGCGGATGGCAATGACCCGCCGCCGCCCGTCTTCGAGCGCATCGCCATGTGTCAGGTGCAGATCATCGACGTTCTCGGCCAGCAGCTCCTCCACCGCGTAGGCCAGCGCCTGATTGACCCAGCGCGCTTTGCGCGTCGGCAGGTTGACTGCGAACGCACTGCACACCTCGGCCGGCAGCACCAGTGTCACCGCCGCCGACGATCGTTCGATGACCTTCGCCAACGGCATCCAACCATCGTTGCCTTCGCCCGGCAGCCAGTAGACGCGTGTGTCGCGGTCGATCCGGGGGCCGCAGTCAGCGGGCAGAAACAGGCAGTCCATCGGCTAGCGATCTCCGTCGTTGGTTGATCGGGGCAGTCGTGGCGGCTGTCCCAGATTGCGTTGCAGCACCCGGACATCGCCGTCGTCCTCACGCCGCAATCGGCTCACCAGAGCCAGGCGGCGGTCCGCCAGGCGCACTTCGCTGATGGCCTGAAAGAATTGACTGGTCACCGCGAGATTGGTGCTTTGAAGTTGGACACCGCTGAGCGCCGGTTGCGCCATGAAACTGGCCGTGTCACGAAACGGCGCAGCCTGACGTGTCTGCACCAGCGATTCGGCGGCGCTGAGACTGAGGCTGTCGGCAAGGCTGGACAACACCAGGGCACTGGCCGTGTTGACGTTGAGCGGTGTATCCGCCGGCAGCGCCGTGACGTAGGGAGCCAGCCGTTGAAAATCCTCGTCACGCATGCCGAGCAGCAAGCGCAGTTCGGAGAGGTCTTCCAGCCGCCGGCCCGCCGTGCGATAGGGCGGGTCGAGCAGCAGATAGTCGTTGTCCTCTGCACCAAACTCCCCGCTGGGCTGCTGGTCGCTGTCGAGCCAGTCCACCAGTCGCTCGCCATAGGGCTCGGTGATCTGCAGGCGCAGCAGCAACCGGCGAAACTGGGCAAGCGCTGCCGCGTTGGGTTGCTGCTCCTGCACCAGGCTGTTGAGGTTGAAGCGCCCGGCCAGGTCCTCGATCCGTACCTGAACCTGCCCCTGGCCTTCATCGAGATCATAGGCTGGTTGCGGCAGCGCCCAGGCTTCGAGCAGATGGTCCACTGCCGGTTGCCCAGTACCCTCGCCAGACAGCTGCAGATCGCGGCGTAGCAGGGTTTGCGCCAGCGCCTCGCCACCCAGCGCGTAGTGCCAGGCCTGGCGCGCCTGCAGCTGGTTGCCGGTGCCCCGGATCGACAACTGCTGACGCGCAATCATTCCGGCGCAGATCACCGTGACAATGGCGACCACCAACAGCACCGTGATCAGCGCGACGCCGCGCTGCGCTTTCATTGCATTTCTCCCACGCCGCCAGGCTCCGGCACGCCCTGGGAGTCGGGCTGGATGAATTGCGGTGCCGGGGTCGGGCCGTCCGGCAACCGCAGCAGGCGGGTGATGGTGCCGTAACGCTGGTGATCGACGGAGACCTCCACGGCCAGCGGCAACCGCCTCGCCTGTTCCTCGGGATTACCACGTCCGAATTCGAACGGAGGCCATTCCTCGTGCCAGGTGTTATCCGCGTCCAGATAGCGCAGCCGCAGCGCCTGCACGTTATCGAGCACGGGCTGCACTCGTGGCTCACTGTCCACATCGCGGTCGAGCACGACCCAGTAGACCCGTTCCAGCGTGTCGCCAGCCAGCCGCCAGCGCACCCGCTGCAGGTTGGCCCGGCGCATATCGGTGGGGTTACGCCAGCCGCTACGGGTCAGCTCCAGCGATACGCCGTCCGCAGCGCCGGCCATCTGGCCGATGAAAGCATTCTGCTCGTCGCCGTAGCCATCGCGCACCGGTCGCGGCATGGCCTGAATCAGGTCGCGCTCCATACTCCACATCGCCCGACCGAGTTCGCGCAACTGGACTTCCTGTGCACGCACCACTTCGTCGCTGCGCATCACCGCTTCGAGCATGCGGTAGGTCGCCAGTCCCAACAATGCGAACAGCGCAATGGCTATCAGCAGTTCAAGCAGCGTGAAACCCGCCATGGCGCGACGCGTCTGGATGCTCATGGGTCGACGCCAACGAAGCCCGTAAGGCTGGTCACCGCGCGCTCTTCGATAGGGCCGGCCGCGCCACCGCGCCGCTGCTCGGCGGCCGCGACCCAGACGCGGATACGCAGAAGACCGGGCGTACCGCTGGTTTCCACTTCGCTCAGGGTCTGCCATTGGCGCCCACCAAACTCCAGGCGGGTATCTTCACGGCCAACGCTCGGTGCCGGTTGTTGCAGCTGCAGCTCGGTGAGGCGGTTGTCGGCGATCCAGCCGGCCAGGGTCAACGCTTCCAGCCTCCCGGCATTGCTCACGCTGCGGCCGGCCGCCGTCAACACCACCGCCGCGACGATGGCAAATATCGCCAAAGCCACCAGCACCTCAAGCAGGGTGAAACCGCTCGAACGCGCCGGGGAGGGGTTCATCGACGCTGCTCCACCGGTTCAGCCCGCGGCATCCGGAAGCCATCGCTGGATACCGTCCAGCGGCTCCCTCCGGGGCGCTGGTCAGACAGGGTCAGGGTGAACGGGGACAGCTCGCCACTGGAGAGAATCAGCAGCTGCGGCTGCACGCGGGGGGCACGCCGCCGCTCACGGTCTTCATCATCGGACAGGCCCGCCGGGTCATCCTCGCGCTTGACCGGGGCGACCAGTTGCAGCGGCGTGCCGTCGAGCTCCAGCTCCAAGCGCATCCACTCGGGCGCCTGGTGCGCTTCGCGATCGCCGACATCGCGCCAACGCGCATCAGCTTCGTCGTAGCTCATCGTCCGATAACCGTCCCGGTCGAACAGCAGGCCGTATTCGCGGCTATCGAGAACAGCTTCGTCGGCCATCAGGCTGATGAGGGTGGCTACGCGTTGCGCTTCGTCGCGGATCTCACGCGATGAGCTGGTGTTGCCGGTCGACAGCACGGCCAGGCCCACCAGGCCGCCAAGGATGACGATCACTACCAGCAGCTCGATCAGCGTGAAGCCGCCTTCCCGGCGCGCCTGGGGCATGGATCAGAGGTCCCAGTTACCGATATCCGCGTTCAGCTCGGAGCCGCCCTGCTTGCCGTCGGCACCATAGGAGTACAGGTCGTACTGGCCCTGAGTGCCGGGCGACAGGTATTGGTATTCGTTACCCCATGGATCCTTCGGCACGCGCTTGAGGTAGCCGTCGCGGTTCCAGTTCTTCGGCTGCGGATTGCCGCCCGGCTTCTCCACCAGCGCATCCAGCCCCTGCTGGGTGCTGGGGTAGGCGTAGTTATCCAGCTTGTACATGTCGAGGGCGGCGCCGATGGCCTTGATATCGCCCTTGGCCACGGTGACCTTGGCCTGATCCGGGCGGTTCATCACCTGCGGCACCACCAGCGCGGCGAGAATCCCCAGAATCACCACCACCACCATGATTTCGATAAGGGTGAAGCCACCCTGTTTGCGACTGTTCAACGTCATTCTCACTAGCCCACCAGTTGATTGAGAGAAAGGATCGGCAGCAGTATCGCCAGCACGATTACCAATACCACAGCCCCCATGAACACCAGCATGAAGGGTTCGAAAAGTCCCACCATCAGGGAGATTTGCGCGGCCAGGTCGTTTTCCTGGTTACGTGCGGTGCGCGCCAGCATTTGGTCCAGCTCGCCGGATTTCTCGCCGCTGGCGATCATGTGCAGCATCATCGGCGGAAACTCACCCGTCGCATCCAGCGCGCGGGTCAGGCTGCCGCCTTCGCGCACGCGCTGCGCCGCCTCGATGACCTTGTCACGAATGCGCAGGTTGGCGATCACCGCCGCGGCGATCCCCAGCGCATCCACCAGCGGCACACCGCTGCGCGTGAGGATTGCCAGCGTCGAGGCGAAGCGCGCGGTGTTGGTCGCCCGCGCCAGCCGCCCCACCAGCGGAATGCGCAGGATGAAGGCATGCCAGCGGCGCTTGATCTTCTCATCACGCAGCGCCTGCCGCATGGCCAGGGCGGCGGCCACGATGCCAATGAGCATCAGCCAACCCCAGTTCTGTACCACTTCGCTCACCGCGATCAGCCCGGTGGTCAGGGCCGGCAGTGCCTGCCCTGTGTTGACGAACACCTTCACCACATCCGGCACCACATAGCCCAGCAGCAACACCACGATGGCCAGCGAGGCCGCCAGCAGGATCACCGGGTACAGCAGCGCCAGTTGAATCTTCTGCCGCGACTGCTGGCGCTGGTCGGTGTAATCGGCCAGCTGATCGAGCACCAGCCCAAGGTGACCAGCATGTTCGCCCGCCGCGACGGTGGCGCGGTAAAGCTCGGGGAACGCCGAGGGATATTCGCGCAGCGAGCCCGCCAGGCTATGCCCTTCCATCACCCGCGCCCGGACGGCCAGCAGCATCGACTTGATCTTCTGGGACGACGACTGTGCCGCCGCCGCACGCAACGCTTCCTCGATAGGCAACGCCGCCTGCACCAGGGTCGCCAGCTGCCGGGTCACCAGCGCCAGGTCTCGCGCCGACAGCCCGCGGCCAAAGGCGAAGCCGCCCCCGCCAGTGTCCTCCTTGGCCTTGGCCTGCTTGACGTCCAGTGGCGACCATTGCTTCTCGCGCAACAGCTGCCGCGCCTGACGTGCGCTGTCCGCCTCAATCAGGCCCTTCTGCTCGCGACCCCGGGGGTCGAGGGCGATGTATTCGAAAGCTGCCATCAGCGCTCAGCCGTTACAGTCAGGCGCGGCAGTGCGCAGCCGTTCAGGCAAAAGCGCCTCGGGGAGGTCGCCTGCCCAACGCCGCCGTGGGCACTGGGGATGTATTCAGAGCTGATCATGGCCTGGGCTGCGGTCCTCCTGCCGGTCTGCTCATGCGCTTATTCCTCGCGCGTCACGCGCAACACTTCTTCGATGGTGGTCACGCCCTCTCGTACCTTACGCAGACCGTCATCGCGGATGCTCGGGCCCAGCCGGCGGGCATGGCGAACCATGTCCTGCTCGGCGGCGCGGGTGTGGATCATGCTGCGCAGGGTGTCGTCGAACAGTACCAGTTCGTAGATGCCGGTCCGCCCACGGTAGCCCAGCTGGCGACAAACGTCGCAGCCTTCGGCGTGGTACAGCGTCGGGGCTTCGCTCGCGTCGAGGCCGAACAACGCGCACTCGGCCTCGTCGGCGATATAGGCGCGCTTGCAGTCATTACACAGCACGCGGACAAGGCGTTGGGCCAGTACGCCAAGCAGCGACGAGGAAATCAGGAACGGTTCGACGCCCATGTCCACCAGGCGCGTCACGGCGCCGATGGCGCTATTGGTGTGCAGCGTCGATAGCACCAAGTGGCCGGTGAGCGAGGCCTGTACCGCCATGTCCGCAGTTTCCTGGTCGCGGATCTCGCCGACCATCACCACGTCCGGGTCCTGACGCAGGATCGCTCTCAAGCCGCGGGCAAAGGTCATGTCGACCTTGGTGTTGACCTGGGTCTGACCGATGCCTTCAAGGTTGTATTCGATCGGGTCCTCGACGGTGAGGATGTTGCGCGTACGGTCATTGAGCGTGACCAGACTGGCGTACAGCGTGGTGGTCTTACCCGAGCCGGTCGGGCCGGTGACGAGAATGATCCCGTGCGGCTTTTGCACGGCCTGTTCCATGACCTTGCGATCACGGTCGCTCATGCCCAGATGGCGGAGCGTGAGCCGGCCGGCCTGCTTGTCCAACAGACGCAGTACAACCCGCTCGCCGTTGGCCGAAGGCAGCGTTGAAACACGGATGTCCACTTCGCGGCCACCGACCCGCAGGGAGATGCGGCCATCCTGCGGGATGCGCTTCTCGGCGATGTCGAGCCGCGCCATGACCTTGATCCGCGACACCAGCAGCGCCGCCAGCTCTCGCTTGGGCTGCACAACTTCGCGCAGGATGCCGTCGATACGAAAGCGGATGATCAGACGTTTTTCGAAGGTTTCAACGTGGATATCGGAGGCGTTCTCCTTGATCGCCTCGCCCAGGATGGCGTTGATCAGGCGAATGATCGGGGCGTCGTCTTCCTGTTCCAGCAGATCCTCGGTTTCCTGGATCTGATCAGCCAGGCTGTGCAGGTCCATATCATCGCCGAGGCCCTCGACCATCTGCATCGCAGCGGAGGAGTCGTGCTGATAGGCCGCACTCAGGGCCTGCTCGAATTCATCCTGCGCCAGCCATTGCATCGCCAACGGACCACCGGCGACACGCTGGGCCTCCTGCACAGCGGTCAGCGGCGCACCTTCGCGGGCGCATAAACGCAGGCCCTCCGGGCGCTCCAGCAGAAGCACGCCGTGGCGGCGAGCGAAAGCGAACGGCAGCCGCCTGGGCTGCGATTCCTCCATCAGGATCATTTCATTCACGTCTAGATCGGCCATGTGAATTTCTCATGAGTAATGCGATCGAACGTCGTCGGCATTCCGAAGCCAGCGCAACCAAATGCATTGGACTACAGGGAATCCATGACATTACAGGCACTGATCCGATTTTTTTTGCACATGCGCCGCGCCGACCGGCACCAAGGTCGCATACAGACAAGCCCGCCGACGAATACAACGTCTATGGTCCGTCATTCATGATTGCGCCGCGCATAACCGAGTACAGAACCTTAGACGAAGGTCGAACCCAATACCGACGCAGCCTGCAGCGATACAAAGCAACCTAATGGTCACGGCGTGAACGAACATCCGCCGTTGCGTTCAGATTAAAACAGTTGTTTGATTTCCACAGCCCTTGCAGAATGCCGCGCCGTAGCAGGCAAACCGGCAAGTGCAGGGGCCCGTTTGCCGATTCACACCCAGCCGCCATCCGCAGTGGCCGGGCGAAAAGTAACGCCAGCGTTGCGATAGCCGGGTTACCGCGCAGCACGCTGGTTACGATCAAGCAGGAGAACAAGAACAATGCACATTGGTGTTCCTCTCGAAACCAGGCCCGGTGAAACGCGCGTTGCCGCGACACCGGAAACCATCAAGAAGCTGATCGGGCAAGGGCATCGGGTGACGGTGCAGAGCGGAGCTGGCGTACAGGCCAGTGTTCCGGACAGTGCCTTCGAAGCGGCAGGCGCAACCATCGCCGATGCCGCTGCGGCGTTCGCAGCAGAGATCCTGCTGAAGGTGAACGCACCGAGCGAAACCGAACTGGCGCAGATGCAGCCAGGCACGGTCTTGGTCGGCATGCTCAATCCCTTCGACAATGAAAACATCGCACGCATGGCCGAACGCGGGATCACCGCCTTCGCCCTGGAAGCCGCGCCGCGCACCTCGCGCGCGCAAAGCCTCGACGTGCTCTCCTCACAGGCCAACATCGCCGGCTACAAGGCAGTGATGGTTGCCGCCAACCAGTACCCGCGCTTCATGCCGATGCTGATGACCGCCGCCGGTACGGTGAAAGCCGCACGGGTGCTGATCCTCGGTGCCGGTGTAGCGGGTCTGCAGGCCATTGCCACGGCCAAGCGCTTGGGCGCGGTCATCGAAGCCTCGGACGTACGTCCGGCGGTGAAGGAGCAGATCGAATCGCTCGGCGCCAAGTTCGTTGATGTGCCCTGCGAGACCGACGAAGAGCGTGAATGCGCCGAAGGTGTTGGCGGCTATGCCCGGCCGATGCCGGCCAGCTGGATGGCGCGTCAGGCGCAGGCCGTGCACGAACGTGCCAAGCAGGCCGACATCATCATCACCACTGCGCTGATTCCGGGCCGCAAGGCGCCGACGCTGTTGCAGGAAGAAACCGTGCAGCAGATGAAGCCCGGCTCGGTGGTGATCGACCTCGCCGCCTCTCAGGGCGGTAACTGTCCATTGACCGAAGCCGATCAGGTGGTGGTCAAGCACGGCGTGACCCTGGTTGGCTACACCAACCTGGCGACGCACGTGCCGGCGGATGCCTCGGCGCTATACGCACGCAACCTGCTGGACTTCCTCAAGCTGGTGATCGATGGCGAAGCCAAGTTCCAGCTCAATCTCGAAGACGACATCGTCGCCGCGTGCCTGATGTGCCGCGACGGCCAGGTCGTGCGCACCAACGGTTAAGGGAGCCCGAAAGAATGGACCTGATATCTGATGGCATCTACAACCTGATCATCTTTGTGCTGGCGATCTACGTCGGCTACCACGTGGTCTGGAACGTCACCCCCGCGCTGCACACGCCGCTGATGGCAGTCACCAACGCCATCTCGGCGATCGTCATCGTCGGCGCCATGCTCGCCGCCGCGCTGACTGTCACCCCGATGGGCAAGCTGATGGGCACCCTGGCCGTGACCCTGGCCGCGGTCAACGTCTTCGGTGGCTTCCTCGTCACTCGCCGCATGCTGGAAATGTTCAAGAAGAAGGAGCGCGCAGGCGCCAAGGCGGAGGTCAAGCCATGAGCATGAATCTGATTACCCTGCTCTACCTCGTCGCCTCGGTGAGTTTCATCCAGGCGTTGAAAGGCCTGTCGCACCCCACCACCTCGCGCCGCGGCAACCTGTTCGGCATGATCGGCATGGGCATCGCCGTGGTCACCACGGTATTTCTGGTGTTCAAACTGGGCGCGCAGCTGGTCGAGAGCGCCAGCCCTTGGAGCGGTCTGGGCTTCATCATCTTTGGCCTGCTGGTCGGCGGCACCATCGGCACACTGATGGCCAAGCGCGTCGAAATGACCAAGATGCCCGAACTGGTCGCCTTCATGCACAGCATGATCGGCCTGGCCGCGGTGTTCATCGCCATCGCTGCCGTGCTCGAGCCGCAATCGCTGGGTATCGTCCAGGCCATCGGCTACCCGATCCCGGCCGGTAACCGCTTGGAGCTGTTCCTCGGTGCAGCCATCGGCGCCATCACCTTCTCCGGTTCGGTGATCGCCTTCGGCAAGCTGTCGGGCAAGTACAAGTTCCGCCTGTTCCAGGGCGCGCCTGTGTCGTTCCCCAACCAGCACAAGATCAACCTCGCCGTTGGCGTGGCGATTCTGGTGCTGGGCCTGATCTACACCTTCAGCGGCAACTTCACCGCGTTCCTGATCCTCGTGGCGCTGGCCTTCGTCATCGGTGTGCTGATCATCATCCCGATCGGTGGCGCGGACATGCCGGTGGTTGTATCGATGCTCAACAGCTACTCGGGCTGGGCAGCGGCCGGTATCGGCTTCTCGCTGAACAACTCGATGCTGATCATCGCCGGTTCGCTGGTGGGCTCGAGCGGCGCGATCCTCTCGTACATCATGTGCAAGGCGATGAACCGTTCGTTCTTCAACGTCATCCTCGGTGGTTTCGGTGGCGACGCCGATGCCGGCCCGGCAAAAGGCAGCCAGGAGCAGCGTCCGGTCAAATCCGGCTCCAGCGATGACGCCGCCTTCCTGCTGTCGAACGCCGATACCGTGATCATCGTTCCCGGCTATGGCCTGGCGGTAGCACGTGCACAGCATGCGCTGATGGAACTGGCCGAGAAGCTGACGCACATGGGCGTGACCGTGAAGTATGCGATCCACCCAGTTGCCGGCCGTATGCCCGGGCACATGAACGTGCTGCTGGCCGAGGCCGAAGTGCCGTACGAGATGGTCTTCGAGATGGACGACATCAACTCCGAGTTCGGCCAGGCCGACGTGGTGCTGGTGCTTGGCGCCAACGACGTGGTCAACCCGGCCGCGAAGAACGATCCCAAATCGCCTATCGCCGGCATGCCGATCCTCGAGGCGTACAAAGCCAAGACGGTCATCGTCAACAAACGCTCCATGGCCAGCGGCTATGCGGGCCTCGATAACGAACTGTTCTACATGGACAAGACCATGATGGTCTTCGGTGATGCCAAGAAGGTCGTCGAGGACATGGTCAAAGCAGTCGAATAAGCGACCCCCGCTGCACCAGAACCCCTCGCGGCTCAGCCTCGAGGGGTTTTTTATGCACCCTCAACCGAACAATTAGGTGCCTGAAGCACCGGTACAGTAGGTCTGCTCGCACAACTGGACCGGCACAATTCAGATTCCCTGTGGCTGTTACGCAACAGCCCGCCACGCGACTCTATCTGCCCATAACCCATCCCCGTGAATTGCGGGAAGGAGCGGCTCATGGAGCGCGTACTGACTTGGAGGCAAAAAACAGCAATCGGCTTGCCGCCGCTGCACCGGGTATTGCAGCAGCTACGTCTGTGGCAGCGACGCGCACGAACCCGCCAGCACCTGGCTGCGCTCGATGAGCGTCAGTTGGCCGATGTCGGCATCAGCCAGAGCGAGCGGATGGACGAGCTGAGCAAGCCCTTCTGGCGCGGATAAAGCCGCTTCCAGGCGGCCTCGTCGGGCCTTAAGCTGAACGGCACGCTGGCCCAAAGGTCATAGCGAGTAACGGCGAAAAATTGCGTCCAGCCTGGAGAACACCATGAACAAGTATCTGTTGTCAGTTGCCACCGCGGCCTGCCTGGTCGCGGGCACCGCGTCAGCCGGAAGCATCACCGGCACCATCGATGCCATCGGCGCCTCGCTGGTCAACACCGTCGAAGGCACCTCCGATATCACCTCGAACCTGGGCGACGACAAGCTGGTGCTCGACGCCAAGGACGATGCGGCGCGTTTCGTCGCCAGCAATGGCGAGGCGCGCGGCGCTCACCTGGAAGCGGCGCTGAAGCACATCCGCACCCAGGCCCCGACCCTGCACGCCAGCGATCTGCAACTGGCTGGGGCGATTCTGGCGCTCTGACACGCACGACCGATTAAGCGCAGCGCTGGTCCTGGGGCTGGCGTTTCGCTAGCCTTGGCGGCTGTTTCTCTGGCTCCAGGATTTGCATGCGTTCACTCTACCTAGCACTTGCCAGCTGCTGCTTCTGCGGTGGCGCCCAAGCCTTCGACACCACCCTCGCTGGCACCGTCGCCTCCAGTTACGTTGCCAGCCAGGTGACCAGCGCCCCTTTCGACAACAAGCTGATACTCGACGCTCGCGACGACGCGGCCGGGTTCGTTGCGACTCAAGGAGAGATCCGAGGCGCTCGCCTGGACGCTGCACTGCGCTGGCTACGCGAGCGGCAACCGCAGCTGCTGGCCGGTGACCTTGAACTGGCCGAGGCAATTCTCGTCCAACCATCGACCCCGCTCCCCCGAGACAGATCATGAACTTCAAGCTGATCGCCGCACCTTTCGCCCTGGCCCTTTTCGCCGGCGGTGTTCAGGCGCAGACGCTGGTGGCTACCAGCAATATCGTCGTAAACGCCTTGGACCGCAGCATCAACTTCACCTCCGACGTGACCAGCCGCATCAGCGACATGAAAGTCGTCGGCGAAGCCCGCGACGAGGCGGCCGGCTTTGTTGCCAGCGGCGGTGAAATACGCGGCGCGCGACTGGAAGCAGCCCTTGGTCGCTTACGTGATGCCTTCCCGGCAGCCCAGCAGGCCAGTGACCTCGCCTTGGCCGAAGCCATCCTCGCTCAGTGAAATCATCTCGGGCCCGATGGCTGGGCGTTGCGCTCACCCTTGTCATGCCGTTCGCTAATCTGTGCCAGGCCGAGCTGCGCCTGACGCTTGATAGTACCGAGCTGCAACCGGTCGAACGCGCCGCCAGTCAGCAATTGCTGGACGAAGCGTTGGCCGCGTTGCCGCCGCGAATGCTCGAGCGTCTCGACCGAGACCTCCGCGTCCGCTGGCATGACGGGCTGACCCACGATGTCTATGGCAGCGCCGGAGGCAACCTGCTGCTGCTCAACCGGCGCCTGCTGCCGGCACTCACCGATGGCAGCGCAGCCGCTCAACGCACCGAGCGGCCGCACGGCACGGTGCGTCAGGAAATGCTGGCGACGCTTATTCACGAAGTGGCTCATCTCTATGACCGCGCCCAGCTCTGGTCGCCGGAAATCCATCGACAGCAGGCTTTCTGTGGACAGCGCGCCAGCAGTCTCGGCCTGGTCGGCTTGCCGGACAGCTGCCGCGGGCAGACCGAGCGCCGCTTCACCCTCAGCGACGACCCGCGCCTGCTCGATCTGGCCGGCTGGCCACAACGCGTTGGCCAGCGCGGCGCACGCGAGCAAAACAATGCCCAGCAGGCACGCAGCCCCGATGCCTACGAGCTGAGCAACCCGCTGGAATTCGTGGCGGTGAATCTGGAGTACTTTCTCCTCGACCCCCGCTACGCCTGCCGTCGCCCTTTGCTGCATCACTATTTCAGTCAGCATTTCGGCTGGCAGCCAGCCGGGGTCGAAGCCTGCAAAAGCGCCTTGCCGATCCTCAACGCCGGGCATGACTTCGCGCGCACCCCGCTGATCGAGCTCGATCCCAAGCGCGTCTACGAAGTCGACTATCTGTTTGCCGAAGCTAACGACGCCTGGGTCAGCCGCTGGGGCCACAGCATGCTGCGCCTGGTGATCTGCGCGCCAGGCCGCCCGCGCGGGCCGGACTGCCGCCTGGATCTGGACCATCACCTGGTGCTGTCTTTCCGCGCATTCGTCGGCGATGTACAGCTGTCGAGCTGGGACGGCCTCACTGGCGTCTATCCTTCTCGCCTGTTCGTCCTGCCGCTGGGCCAGGTGATTGATGAGTACACCAAGGTCGAACTGCGCAGCCTCGCCTCGATTCCGCTGAAGCTGCAGCGCGAGGAGATCGAAAACCTGGTGATACGCAGCGCCGAAATGCACTGGAGCTACGACGGCGACTATTACTTCCTGTCGAATAACTGCGCGGTCGAAACCCTCAAGCTGCTGCGCAGCGGCACCGCCCGCCCCGAACTCGCCGCCCTCGACAGCATCCTGCCCAGCGGGCTTCTGGAAATACTGATCAATCGCGGCCTGGCCGACGCCAGCGTGCTCGACGACCCACAGGAGGCATTGCGCCTGGGGTATCGCTTCGATTCCTACCGTGATCGTTACCAGGCCATGTTCGCCGTGCTTCGCGAACGCTTGGATCTGCCGCAAACCGATGTGCAAGCCTGGCTGGAACTAAGCGCTGAAGCACGACGCCCCTGGATCGAGCAGGCTGACCTGCGCGCCAGCGCGGCGCTGCTGTTGGTGGAGCAGGCCGCACTGCGCCGCCACCTGCTGTTGGCTCAGGAAGAACTGAAGAACCGCTACCTGAGCGGCCGCCAACAGGGCGACCAGACGCTGGATAAGGCGGACGAGACCCTGCAGGGCATTCTCGCCAACAGCGGTTATCTGAGCCAGCCAGCGCAATTGCTGGACGGAAGCGGCTACGGGTTGCCGCAGGCCAGCGAATGGCAACGCCTGGAATCTGAAAGCAGCCAACGTCAGGCTCGCCTCAATCAGCTCACCGATGCGCTGAACGCCGAGGTGCGGCTGTTACTCGGCGAAGAGCGGCGGCTGGAGCTTGAGGGCGTCGAAGCCAACCTGGCGCAGATCGGCCAACATCTTCGCGAGCTGCACAGGGCCGGAGGCGGACTGCAGTTGCCTTGACACAACTAATTGGCGACGCGCAACGCCCATGATCGCGGGCAAGTACTGGGTGCCCCTCGCCCGTACAAGAGCAGTGCGGGTCGGCATGACCATTGGGCGCGCTTGGAGCCGTGAGCGTTGAGCAACCGCCCGCAGCGTACCGGCACTTTTCTCAAGGCGAAAAAAAACCTCGAACTTCGTTGGGGGAGGGGGAAGTTCGAGGTTTAAATCCGGAACGCCAGAGGCGTATCCAGAGATCTGCCAACACTTAACACAACAAGGAGCATCGAAGGGCTTTTACACCCTTCGTAGCCTATGACCGAGCTTTCTATCCATGAGTTCAATGCCGAACGGAAAATATTTCCATAACGGAGCGTAGCCGCTCTAAGACGGGGCATTTAGCCCAACGACAGTTTCGTCAAACGTTTTCGCCTGCACCCATAACGTGCAGCGCGAACGCCCTTCAGCTACTGATGCAGCGGCGCCCCGCTGAGACAGTCTCCAGCTCAGCCCGCTGGTGCCTGTTCTTAGTGCGCTTCGTCCCAGTTGTTGCCCACCCCGGCTTCGACCAGCAGCGGCACATCCAGCTCAGCGGCCCCGCTCATCAACGGAAGGATCTGCGCGCGCACCTGTTCGAGCAGATCCTCACGAACTTCCAGCACCAGTTCATCGTGGACCTGCAGGATCACACGCGCATCCAATCCGCTCTCCTGCAGCCAGTTATCCACGGCGATCATGGCGCGTTTGATGATGTCCGCCGCGGTGCCCTGCATCGGTGCGTTGATGGCGGTGCGCTCGGCGCCTTTGCGCATGGCGCCGTTCTTCGAATTGATCTCCGGCAGGTACAACCGACGGCCGAACAGCGTTTCCACGAAACCCTGCTCCGCCGCTTGCGTGCGGGTGCGCTCCATGTAAGCGAGCACGCCGGGATAGCGAGCGAAGTAGCGGTCGATGTAGGCCTGCGCCTCGCCGCGACCGACGTCGATCTGCTTGGCCAGGCCGAAAGCGCTCATGCCGTAGATCAGTCCGAAGTTGATCGCCTTGGCGCTACGGCGTTGATCGTTGGTGACCTGATCCAGCTCGACACCGAATACTTCCGCCGCCGTGGCGCGGTGCACGTCCAGGTCATTCTGGAACGCGTGCAAGAGGCCGGCATCCTGGGCCAGGTGCGCCATGATGCGCAGTTCGATCTGCGAATAGTCGGCTGCCAGCAGCTTGTAGCCCGGCGCCGCGACGAAGGCCTGGCGGATACGTCGGCCCTCGGCCGTACGGATCGGAATGTTCTGCAGGTTCGGGTCGGACGATGACAACCGCCCGGTCGCCGTCACGGCCTGGTGGTAGCTGGTGTGGATACGCCCGGTGCGCGGGTTGATCTGCTGCGGCAGCTTGTCGGTGTAGGTGCCCTTGAGCTTGCTCAAGCTGCGGTGCTGCATGATCACCTTCGGCAGCGGGTAATCCTTTTCAGCGAGCTCGGCCAGCACGCTTTCGGCGGTAGACGGCTGACCGCCTGCGGTCTTCGACAGCACCGGGCAGCCGAGCTTGTCATAGAGGATCGCGCAGAGCTGCTTGGGCGAGCCGAGGTTGAACTCTTCACCAGCGATGTCGAAGGCCTCACGCTCCAGCTCGACCAGTTTGTTGCCCAGCTCGACGCTCTGCAGTCCGAGCAGGTTGGCGTCGACCAGCGCGCCGTTGCGCTCGATGCGCGCCAGCACCGGCACCAGTGGCATCTCGATCTCGTTCAGGACCTTGAGCAGCGAAGGCGTGGCCTCCAGCTTGTTCATCAGGGTCTGATGCAGGCGCAGAGTGACATCGGCGTCTTCGGCGGCATAAGGACCAGCCTGCTCGACGGCAATCTGATCGAAGGTCAGCTGTTTGGCGCCCTTGCCGGCGATGTCTTCGAAACGGATGGTGCCGCGGCCGAGGTACTTGAGGGCTAGGCTGTCCATGTCATGGCGCGTGGCCGTGGCGTCGAGCACATAGGATTCGAGCATGGTGTCGAAGGTCATGCCGCGCATCTCGATGCCGTAATGCATCAGCACGTTCATGTCGTACTTGCCGTGCTGGCAGATCTTGCGCTTGCCCGGGTCTTCGAGCAGCGGCTTGAGCGCGGCCAGCACCGCGTCACGATCAAGCTGCTGCGGCACGCCCATGTAGCTGTGGCCGAGCGGCACGTAGGCAGCCTGGCCTGCTTCAATGGCGAAGGAGACGCCGACCAGCTGCGCCTTCTGTGCATCGATACTGGTGGTTTCGGTGTCGAAAGCGAAGCAATCCGCAGCCTTCAGCCGTGCAAGCCAGGCATCGAATTCGGCCTGATCGAAAAGGGTGCTGTATTCAGCTTCAGCCTGGATCGAGCAACGCTCGGGCTGCACCTCGCAGTCTTCACCGGCGGCCTTGGCCTCACGTAGCAAATCGTCGAGCCAGTTCTTGAACTCCAGCTCGCGGTACAGCGCGATCAGCGCCTCGCGGTGCGGCTCGCCCGGCATCAGATCGCCGACCTGAACATCCAGCGGTACGTCGATCTTGATCGTGGCCAGCTCATAGGACATGAACGCCGCGTCGCGATGTTCTTCAAGCTTGGCGGCCAGCGACTTGGCGCCGCGGATCGGCAGGCCAGAGACCTTGTCGAGATTGTCGTAGAGCCCTTTGATGCCGCCTTCGATGCCGTTGAGCAGGCCGCACGCGGTCTTCTCGCCGACCCCGGGCACACCGGGAATGTTATCGACCTTGTCGCCCATCAGCGCGAGGAAGTCGATGATCAGCTCCGGGCCGACGCCGAACTTGTTCTTCACGCCTTCGATGTCATAGACGCTGCCAGTCATGGTGTTGACCAGGGTGACGTGCGGGCAGACCAGCTGGGCCATGTCCTTGTCGCCAGTGGAGATGACCACGTCGCGCTTGAGCGCGGCACACTGCCGCGCCAGTGTTCCAATCACGTCGTCCGCCTCGACGCCTTCAACGCACAGCAGCGGCATACCCAGCGCACGCACACTGGCATGCAGCGGCTCGACCTGGCCACGCAGGTCGTCGGGCATCGGTGGACGATGGGACTTGTATTCAGCGAACAGCGTGTCTCGGAAGGTCGGGCCCTTAGCGTCGAAAACCACCGCGAAGGGGCTGTCTGGATACTGCCGACGCAACGACAACAGCATGTTCAGCACGCCCTTCACCGCGCCGGTGGGCTTGCCGGTAGAGGTGGTCAGCGGAGGCAGGGCGTGGAAGGCGCGGTAGAGGTACGACGAACCGTCCACCAGAACGAGGGGCGCTTGGCTCATGAGCAGGATCAACCTTTTCGACGGGTCCGCAGCTAGAATGCACAGGACCACTGGACGACAAAGGGACAAGGTTATCATGCGCACATTCAAACCTTTGCTGCTGGCCGGGATGCTGGCAATGATGCCGCTGAGCGGTTTCGCCCAGGAATCGGTCGATGGCGAGCCTGACGTCACGATTCGCCAGGACGGCGACCGTACGGTCGAGGAGTATCGCGTCAACGGCTTCCTCTATGCGGTGAAGATCACGCCCAAGACCGGCAAGCCGTACTTCTTGGTCCGTGCCGATGGCGACAGCAACTTCATCCGCGCCGACCGCCCGGACATGCTGATCCCGGCCTGGGAAATCTTCAGCTGGTAACCCAGCCTAGACACTAACGGAAGTCATTCATGTCGGTTTTCACGCCCCTGCAACGCGAAGAACTCGAAGCCTTTCTGGCGCCTTACGGGCTGGGGCGCCTGCGTGACTTCGAGGGCATTGCCGCCGGCAGCGAGAACAGCAACTTCTTCGTCAGCCTGGAGCGGGGCGAGTACGTTCTGACGCTGATTGAACGCGGCCCGAGCCAGGACCTGCCGTTCTTCATCGAGCTGCTCGACGTGCTGCATCGCGCCGGTCTGCCGGTGCCCTATGCGCTGCGTACGGATCGCGGCGACGCCTTGCGTTCACTGGCCGAGAAGCCGGCGCTGCTGCAGCCCAGGCTGTCGGGCAAGCACATCACCGCACCTAATCCGCACCACTGCGCGGAGGTCGGTCGGATGCTGGCGCGGCTGCATCTGGCCACCCGCGAGCAGATACTGGAACGCCGCAGCGACCGCGGCCTGGACTGGATGCAGCAGGAAGGCCCGAGCCTGGCACTGTCTCTCGGTGAGGATCAGCTGCCGCTGCTGCGCGACGGCCTGGCAGAAATCGCCGAGCTGAAGCCAAAGATCCTGGCCCTGCCGCGGGCCAACCTGCATGCCGACCTGTTTCGTGACAACGTGCTCTTCGATGGTAACCACCTGACCGGCGTGATCGACTTCTACAACGCCTGCTCGGGGCCGATGCTCTACGATCTTGCGATCGCCGTGAACGACTGGTGCTCGCACCCCAACGGCGAACTCGACGAGGAGCGCAGCCAGGCGCTGCTTGCCGCCTACTCCAGGCTGCGCCGCTTCACCCCGGCCGAGGCCGAACTGTGGCGACCGATGCTGCGCGTGGCCTGCGTGCGGTTCTGGCTGTCGCGCCTGATCGCCGCCCAGCGGTTCGCGGGGCAATCGGTTCTGATCAAGGATCCGGACGAATTCGGTCGGCTGCTGCAAGTTCGCCAGCGATGCCACAGCGCCCTGCCGTTTGCCTTTTGACGCCCGTTGCAACCTGAAGGCCGCGGCGGCGCCCGCGGCGGAAAAACCATTTGCTCCGTGTGCAATCAAACAGCCATGCTCGCTGTCAAAACCCCTGATACCTACGACCGTACGGGATGTACGCATGAGCAGAGCCACGCCCCAGGAGGGGCTGTCAGGAACATTTTCACCGTTTGAACGTCAAGTACTGCCCGTCCAGCCGCACCGTTGCGCCTGCATTGATAGCGCCAGCTCCAGCGAGCAGCGTACAACGACGGGTTTAGCCGCTGCGCCCGGTAGTATCCCTGCCCAGTCGCGCAATGCCCGTTCGGACGGCCCTTTCGATATGTCGCTGCCCCAAGCCGCGGCGCTCAACATCCTGATGCACCTGCCCGTCCCGGCCAGGCCGCATTGCTTTCAGGGAAAACAAGCATGACCTCACGCTATGTAATCAATGCCTCGGTTAGTCCGAAAGGTAGCCTGGAGACACTGTCCCAACGGGAAGTCCAGCAACTGAGCGAAGCCGGTTGTGGCAGCACTTACACGCTGTTCCGCCAGTGCGCCCTGGCGATCCTCAACACCGGCACGCGCATCGATAACGCCAAGACCATCCTCGAGGCCTACGACGACTTCGAAGTTCGCATCCATCAGCAGGATCGTGGCGTACGCCTGGAATTGCTCAACGCACCGGCCGATGCCTTCGTCGACGGCGAGATGATCGCCAGCACCCGCGAAATGCTCTTCAGCGCGCTGCGCGACATCGTCTACACCGAAAGCGAGCTGGGCAGCCCGCGCATCGACCTGAGCAGTTCCCAGGGCATCACCGATTACGTCTTCCACCTGTTGCGCAACGCCCGCACCCTGCGTCCTGGCGTCGAGCCCAACATGGTGGTGTGCTGGGGCGGGCACTCGATCAGCACCGAGGAGTACAAGTACAGCAAGCGTGTCGGCCATGAGTTGGGCTTGCGCAACCTGAACATCTGCACCGGCTGCGGTCCTGGCGTGATGAAGGGCCCGATGAAGGGCGCAACCATCGCCCATGCCAAGCAGCGCATCGTCGGCGGCCGGTATCTGGGCCTGACCGAGCCGGGCATCATCGCTGCCGAGGCTCCGAACCCGATCGTCAACGAGCTGGTGATCCTGCCGGATATCGAAAAGCGCCTGGAAGCCTTCGTCCGTGTCGGCCACGGCATCATCATTTTCCCCGGTGGGGTCGGTACGGCAGAGGAATTCCTCTACCTGCTGGGCATCCTGCTGCACCCGGATAACCGCGACGTTCCGTTCCCGGTCATTCTCACCGGCCCCGAAAGCGCTGCGCCCTATCTGGAGCAGATTCGCGAATTCGTCGGCGCCACGCTTGGGGAGGAAGCCCAGGGGCTGTACCAGATCATCATCGACAACCCGACGGAGGTGGCCCGGCAGATGTCCGAGGGGCTGAAAGCCGTCAAACAGTTCCGTCGTGAGCGCAACGATGCCTTCCATTTCAACTGGCTGCTGAAGATCGAGGATGGCTTCCAGCACCCCTTCGATCCGACCCACGAGAACATGGCCAGCCTGCAGCTGACGCGCGACGTGCCGCCCCACCTGCTGGCAGCGAACCTGCGCCGAGCGTTCTCCGGGATCGTGGCGGGCAACGTCAAGGACAAGGGCATTCGCCGTATCGAGCAGTTCGGCCGCTACGAGATACACGGCGACCAGTCGATCATGAAGCCGCTGGACGCCCTGTTGCAGGCGTTCGTCGAACAGCATCGGATGAAACTGCCCGGCGGCCGGCCGTACGAGCCCTGCTACCGCGTCGTGACTTGATGAGATGGGTTGAGCCGATGGGCGCGCCCCGCCCGCCGGCTCGATCCTAGCGGCTTAGCCGCACTTGGAATTGCCGCAATTCAGGCAGGTAGCGCAGCCATCCATCTGCACCACCGCCTGGGTGTTGCACTTGCTGCACAGCTGCGCGCCGGCTGGAAATCCCTCGCCCGGCTCCACCGTGACCGCACCCTGGCTGGCCTCGTAGGCGGCGCGCTTTTCCGCCAGGTATTTGAGCTGGGTTTCGTCCAGCGCATGCCCTTCGAGCATGCCGATATGGATCAGGTGGCGCTCCAGTACCCCGCCGATCTCCGCCACGATGGACGGCATATAGACACCGCCTTTCTTCAGGTAGCCGCCACGCGGATCGAACACCGCTTTCAGCTCCTCAACAAGAAAGGTGCAATCACCGCCCTTGCGGAACACTGCGGACATGATCCGGGTGAGCGCGACGATCCACTGGAAGTGGTCCATGTTCTTCGAATTGATGAAGATCTCGAACGGCCGACGCTGCTCATGGGGCGTGCCGGCATTGAGCACGACGTCGTTGACGGTGACGTAGAGCGCATGTTCGAACAGCGGTGACTTGATCTTGTAGGTCATGCCGACCAGAGTTTCCGGGCGCTGCAGGCTTTCATCCATCTCCACCACGTTGGCCTTGGCGGTGGGTTGGTCAGCGGTGACGGCAGGCCGCTCGAGGGTCTCGTCGACGACCTTGAAGCCCTTGATGCGCTGAGTGATCTTTACGGTCATTGCGGGTTCTCCATCCGGACGACAGGTGCCGCCCGGCTATCAGTCGGGGCTCAATATTTGCCGTAGTAGCCTTCTTTGAGGGCGTCGAACAGGTTGGCGGCGGAATTGACTTCCCCGTCATATTCGACCTCTTCGTTGCCTTTCAACTCGACCACGCTGCCGTCTTCGAGAATGAAGCGGTACAGGGTCTTTTCCAGATCGGCCTCCTTGACCAGCACGCCCTGGAACGCCGCCGGATTGAAGCGGAAGGTGGTGCAGCCCTTGAGGCCCTGGCGCCAGGCGTAGCGGTAGATGTCCTTGAAGGCCTCGAACGGATAGTCGGTGGGCACGTTGGCGGTCTTGGATATCGACGAGTCGACCCACTTTTGCGCCGCGGCCTGGATGTCCACGTGCTGCGTCGGGGTGACGTCGTCGGCGGTGATGAAATACTCCGGCAGCTGCTCGCCCGGCTCGGTCGAGCCGGGTTTGGCGCGCGAATTGATCAACGTGCGATAGGCCAGCAGTTCGTAGCTGAACACCTCGATCTTTTCCTTGGCCTTGCGCCCGGCGCGGATCAGGTTGCGCGAGTAATGATGCGCGAAGCTTGGCTCGATGCCGTTTGAGGCGTTGTTGGCAAGGCTCAGGCTGATGGTGCCGGTGGGCGCGATGGAACTGTGGTGGGTGAAGCGCGCGCCCTGCTCGGCCAGTGCCTCGATCAGCTCCGGCGCGTATTCGGCGAGCTTCTGCATGTAACGGGAGTATTTGGCGTGCAGCATGCGCCCCGGCACCTGGTCGCCGATCTGGTAACCGTCCTTGGCCATTTCCGGGCGCTTGCGCAGCATTTCAGCGGTCACTTCAAAAGTTTCCGCGAGCAGCGGCGCCGGCCCCTTTTCCTTGGACAAATCCAACGCCACTTCCCAGCCAACCAGGGCCATCTCCCGCGCGACCTCTTCGGTGAACACGCAGGCTTCGGCGCTGCCATAGCGCAGCTTGAGCAAAGTCAGTGCCGAGCCGAGCCCGAGGAAACCCATGCCGTGGCGGCGCTTGCTCTCGATTTCGTGACGCTGCTGCGCCAGCGGCAGGCCGTTGATCTCCACCACGTTGTCCAGCATGCGGGTGAACACGCGTACCACTTCACGGTATTTGTCCCAGTCGAAGCGCGCGTCGGCGCCGAAAGGGTCGATGACGAAATGGGTGAGGTTGATCGAGCCCAGCAGGCAGGAGCCATAGGGCGGCAGCGGTTGCTCGCCGCAGGGGTTGGTCGCGCGAATCGCCTCGCACCACCAGTTGTTGTTCAGCTGGTTGACCCGGTCGATAAGGATGAAGCCCGGCTCGGCGTAATCGTAGGTGGAGACCATGATCATGTCCCACAGATGTCGCGCCTTGACTCGCCCGTAGATCTTGCAGGCCACCAGTCCGTCGTCGCGCACGATGTAGCCGTCATGGCTCGGCCATTCGCGCCACAGCACCTGATCGGCGTCGGCCAGATCCAGCTCGGCTTCTTCCTTCAGGTGCAGCGGAAAGATCAACGGCCAATCCGCGTCGGCTTCTACCGCCTGCATGAATTCGTCGGTGATCAGCAAGCTGAGGTTGAATTGCCGCAGGCGGCCGTCTTCGCGTTTGACGCGGATGAATTCGCGCACGTCCGGATGACCGACATCAAAGGTGCCCATTTGCGCACCCCGGCGCCCACCGGCAGAGCTGACGGTAAAGCACATCTTGTCGAAGATATCCATGAACGACAGCGGGCCGCTGGTATGCGCGCCAGCGCCGGACACAAAGGAGCCGCGCGGGCGCAGGGTGCTGAATTCGTAACCGATGCCGCAGCCGGCCTTGAGCGTCAGGCCTGCTTCATGGACCTTGCCGAGAATGTCGTCCATCGAGTCGGCAATGGTGCCGGAAACGGTGCAGTTGATCGTCGAGGTGGCCGGTTTGTACTCCTGCGCGCCAGCGTTGGAGATGATCCGCCCGGCGGGGATGGCGCCATTGCGCAGCGCCCAGAGAAATTGCTGATACCAAAGCTCGCGGGTTTCCGCATGTTCGACATCAGCGAGTGCCCGCGCGACCCGCTGCCAGGTGTCATCGACGCTGTCGTCGACGGCGCTGCCATCTTTGCGGGTTAGCCGGTATTTCTGCGCCCAGATGTCTTCGGAGGCCACCTGTAGGGCTATTTCAGGGGTGGTTTTCGTCTCTGCCGCGATGGGCCCGTCCGTCTTCGCCATGCGCTGCGCATCCTCGTGTCGATGGAGTGGAAACCAAAGCACGAAGCATAGCCACGGGCGCCAGAAGCACTATGACGCGCATCAAGTCGGCCGACGGACGACCCGCAAAGGCGCCCGCCGGCGCGAGGCCTTTGGGCGCTGCGAGCTGAGGGTCAGAGCGATTCCAGACATTCCGCCAGCGAGCTGCCGAGATCCTCGATCAACTGCTCGTAGCCGCCCGCTGAGGCGTCGATGCCATAACCCAGCGCGTCCAGCTCGGTGACCGTCACTGGCAATCCACGGATCAGGCTATCCGCCAGGCGCGGACGAACCGGAGGCTCGTAGAACACGCAGCTCGGACCGGCCTGCTCCAAGCGCTCACGCATGGCGGCCACATGCCGCGCGCCGGGCTGGGCTTCGCCGCCGGCACTGAAGACGCCGGCGTGTTTGAGCCCATAAGCGGCTTCGAAATAATCGAAGGCCTCGTGAAAGACGAAGAACGGCTTGCTTCGGGTTTCGCTCAGGCGCTGGCTGAGCCGCTTATCGAGCGCATCCAGCCGCTGCTTGAATGCGGACAGGTTGGCTCGGTAGCGCTCGGCGTTGGCCGGATCAGCCTCTGCCATGTCCTGCGCCATGCCTTCGGCGATGGTTACCGCGTTGGCAGGCAACAACCAGAGGTGCGCGTCCAGGCTGCCGGGACGATGGGCGTGGTCGTGTTCGTCGTGGTCAGCGGCCTGAGCGTGAGTGGCTTCATGAGCGTGGTCGTCATGGGCCTGTTCTGAATGCTCGGCGTGCTCATCGTCGTGCGCATCATGTGCATGCTCGTCGTGGGCATCGTGCTCGGCCTCGTGATCATGGTCGTGCTCGCTGGCTGCCTCGCCGAAGTGGCGCAGGGTCAATCCGGACAGCGACTGTATCGCCACGCTCGGCCGCTTGCGGCCCTCCAGCACCGGCGCGAGAAAGCCCTCCATGTCCGGACCGATCCAGTAGAACAGGTCGGCGCTGCGAAGCTGCCGTACGTCGGACGGGCGCATCGCATAATGGTGAGGCGAGGCACCCGGCGGCAGCAGAACGGCGGGCTTGCCAACGCCGTCCTGAACGGCAGCGGCGATCAGCTGCAGCGGCTTGATGCTGGTCAGCACCTCGATTTCAGCATGGGCCTGGGCGCTGCTGAAAAGACTGGCGGTCACTAGAAGCGGTATCGAAAAAAGACGAAACACGGGCAACACTCGATTGAACTGAATGGGTAACATAATAACGTCTCTCAGCCACATCGTCTTCGCTCATGCCCAAGTCTCCGCTGGCCTGCACGCCCCACGACCACCACCACTGCGTCAGCCATGCACTGGCCGAAGCCGACCTCCTGTGCGAGCGCTCGGGCGTGCGCCTGACTGCTCTGCGCAAGCGCGTGCTGGAGCTGGTGTGGCAAAGCCACAAGCCGCTCGGCGCCTACGACATCCTCGCCGAGCTGACGGCGCAGGACGGCCGCCGCGCCGCGCCGCCCACGGTATACCGCGCGCTGGATTTTCTGCTCGAAAACGGGCTGGTGCACCGCATCGCTTCGCTCAACGCGTTCATCGGATGCAATCACCCCGAACACCCTCACCAGGGCCAGTTTCTGATCTGCCGCAACTGCCACACCGCCATTGAGCTCGAACAACCTGCCATCAGTGAGGCCATCGACCAGGCCGCGCGCAGCGTCGGCTTCCAGGTCGAAGGCCAGACGGTCGAGGTGGTCGGCCTCTGCGCATCCTGCAGGAACGCGGCATGAACGAAGCGCTGATCCGCCTGGACGATATTCATGTCCGCTTCGCCAACCAGGCGGTGCTCGAAGGCGCTCAGCTGCAGGTTCATCGTGGCGAAATCGTGACCCTGATCGGCCCCAACGGCGCCGGCAAGACCACCCTGGTGCGTGCCGTGCTCGGCCTGCTCAAGCCGGACAGCGGCACCGTCTGGCGCAAACCCAAACTGCGCGTCGGCTACATGCCGCAGAAGCTGAACGTCGACCCGACCCTGCCGCTGTCAGTGCTGCGCTTCCTGCGCCTGGTGCCAGGTGTGGACCGCGCCGCGGCACTGGCGGCACTCAAGGAGGTGGGCGCCGAGCACGTTATCGACAGTCCGCTGCAATCGGTTTCCGGCGGCGAGATGCAACGGGTGCTGCTGGCCCGTGCGCTGCTGCGTGAGCCGGAGCTGCTGGTGCTGGACGAGCCGGTGCAAGGTGTCGATGTGGCCGGCCAGGCCGAGCTCTACCGACTGATCGGGCGGCTGCGCGAGCGCTACGGTTGCGGCGTACTGATGGTCTCCCATGACCTGCATCTGGTAATGAGCGCCACCGATCAGGTGGTCTGCCTGAATCGCCACGTCTGCTGCTCCGGTCACCCGGAACAGGTCAGCGCTGACCCGGCGTTCGTCGAACTGTTCGGCCAGGACGCGCGCAGCCTGGCCGTCTATCACCATCAGCACGACCACAGCCACGACCTGCACGGCAGCGTGGTTACCGCCAAACCTCACGTCCACGGCCCGAATTGCAAGCACTGATGCCTGACTTTCTTCTCAACGCCCTGCTCGCCGGCCTCGCGCTGGCGCTGGTCGCCGGCCCGCTTGGCTCGTTCGTGGTCTGGCGGCGCATGGCCTATTTCGGCGACACCCTGTCGCATTCCGCGCTGCTTGGCGTAGCGCTGGGCTTGATGCTGGAGGTCAACCTGACCCTGGCGGTCATCGTCTGCTGCGTGCTGCTGGCGGTGCTGCTGGTGACCCTGCAACAGCGCCAGCCACTGGCCTCCGACACGCTGCTGGGCATCCTCGCCCATAGCACGCTGTCGCTCGGACTGGTGTCGCTGAGCTTTATGCAGGATGTTCGCATCGACCTGATGGGCTATCTGTTCGGCGATCTGCTGGCGGTCAGCCCCAGCGACCTGGCCTGGATCGTGGGCGGCAGCGCGCTGGTGCTGCTGGCGCTCATCCCGCTGTGGCGGCCCCTGCTGGCGGTGACGGTGCACGAGGAGCTGGCCAAGGTCGAAGGCCTGCCGGTGGCGGCGATCCGCCTGGCCCTGATGCTGTTGATTGCGATGGTGATTGCCGTGGCGATGAAGATTGTCGGGGTGCTGCTGATCACTTCGCTGCTGATCATCCCGGCCGCGGCGGCCCAGCGCCATGCCCGCACGCCGGAACAGATGGCCCTGGGTGCCAGCCTGATCGGGCTGCTCGCCGTGTGCATGGGCTTGTCATTGTCCTGGTACGAGGACACCCCCGCCGGCCCATCCATCGTGGTCTCGGCCGCGGCGCTGTTCCTGCTCAGCTTTGCCTGGCGGCGCAGGACCTGATCGGATGACGCCTCTGAAATACCTGAGCGGCTACCCCGAGTCGCTGCAGCAGCAGATCCGCCAGCTGATCGCCGAAGGACGCTTGGGCGACTACCTCGAGCGCCGCTACCCGCAACGCCACCAGGTACAAAGCGACAAGGCGCTATACGGCTATGTGCAGCAGCTGCGCCAGAGCCATCTGAAAAGCGCGCCGAACATCGACAAGGTGCTCTACGACAATCGCCTAGACCTGACCCACCGCGCCCTCGGTCTGCACACCGCGGTGTCGCGGGTGCAAGGCGGCAAGCTCAAGGCCAAAAAGGAAATCCGTGTCGCCGCGCTGTTCAAGGAAGCGGCACCGGAATTCCTCCAGATGATCGTCGTGCACGAGCTGGCGCATTTACGCGAGAGTGATCACAACCGCGCCTTCTACAAGCTCTGCGAGCACATGATGCCGGGTTACGCGCAGACCGAGTTCGACCTGCGCTGCTACCTGCACTGGCGTGAGCTGAGCTGACAGCACGGCCGACACCCATCCTCCAGACGCAAAAAAGGCGGCCCGGGATCAACCGAGCCGCCTTTTTTTCACGCTATTGCGATCAGGCTGGCACTTGCTCCGCAGCCGCCTCGCGCGCCCAGACACGGTGCTGCGAGAGCGCCTGAGCAAAGGCCGAGAACACCGTCGCAACATCGCCGGAGTCACCGGTGACCAGACCGGCATCTTCCGGCAGATTCAGCGCCGTGAGCAGCTGCCGCGCCTCGCCCAGTACGGCAATTGGCTTGAGGTGCTTGTAGGCTTCGAGCAGGTAATGCTTGGCCACGCCGTTCTTGGCCATGGCCTGCACGCTCTGCGCGCCACCGGGCACGAACACCGCGTCGAAGGCAATCGAAGGCATGCCGTCCATCGCCGCGTCAGGCGTGAGCATCTTGCCATCGGCCGTCTTGACCGGCGCCGGCGACGGGCCGATCAATTTGGCCATCGCGCCTTCGTCAGCCAGCTTCTGCTTGAACGCCTCGATGGCATCGCCGTCGACGCCATTGGCGATGAGGATCGCTACCTTGCGCGACTTGATGTTGCCGGACAGGTGATTCATCAGGCTCAGCGCGGGCGAACTGGCCGGTGTCGGCTGCTTCAGGGACATTGTCGGCGCCGTCGGCGGCGTTACGCCGATGTTCTCGGCCACCCGGCGCGCCAGCTCAAGATCGATATTGGCGAGGATCTCGTTGACCTGACGCTCACGGATGAACACCCGCTCGACCTTACCCAGCTCGAAGCTGTAGGCGCCGATGATGTGCTCCTTTTCCGGCGCGCTCATGCTGTTCCAGAACAGCGTGGCCTGGGAGAAGTGATCACCGAACGATGGGCTGCGCGCCCGTACCTTGTGACCTTCCATACGCTCTGGATAGCTCTCGAAGCCACCACCGCTGGCAGCTGGCGGGGTTTCTTTCGGCCAGCCGCTGTCGACGGAGTTGGGTTCGTAGTTGGCGCGGCCCTTGTTGATCGTCTGACGGTGGAAGGCATCACGCTGGTTGTTGTGCACCGGCGCAATGGAACGGTTGATCGGAATCTCGTGGAAGTTCGGCCCGCCCAGGCGCAGCAGCTGAGTATCGGTGTAAGAGAACAGCCGGCCCTGCAGCAACGGATCGTTGCTGAAATCGATGCCCGGGACGATATGGCCGATATGGAAGGCGGCCTGCTCGGTCTCGGCAAAGAAGTTGTCGGGGTTGCGGTTGAGGGTCATCTTGCCGAGCTTCTGCACCGGCACCAACTCTTCGGGGATGATCTTGGTCGGGTCGAGCAGGTCGAAGTCGAACTTGTGCTCATCGGCCTCTTCAACCACCTGCACGCCCAGTTCCCACTCGAAGTAGTCGCCCATTTCGATGGACTCCCACATGTCACGGCGGTTGAAGTCCGGGTCCTTGCCGGCCAGCTTCAGCGTCTCATCCCAGACCAGCGAAAAGGCACCGGCGACGGGCTTCCAGTGGAATTTGACGAAGCGGCTGGTGCCCTCGGCATTGACCAGGCGGAAGGTGTGCACGCCGAAGCCTTCCATGGCGCGCAGGCTGCGCGGGATGCCGCGGTCGGACATGGCCCAGATGACCATGTGCGCCGACTCCGGCGTCAGCGAGACGAAATCCCAGAAGCTGTCATGCGCCGACTGACCCTGTGGGATTTCATTGTGCGGCTCGGGCTTCACCGCGTGGACAAAGTCGGGAAACTTGATGGCGTCCTGAATAAAGAACACCGGCATGTTGTTGCCGACCAGGTCGAAAATGCCTTCGTCGGTGTAGAACTTGGTGGCGAAACCGCGCACATCGCGCACGGTATCAGCCGAGCCGCGAGAGCCCTGTACGGTGGAGAAACGCGTGAATACCGGCGTCTCCTTGCCCTTGCTCGCAAGAAAAGACGCCTTGGTAAGGGCGCTGTGGTCGTCGTAGCTGACGAACACGCCATGGGCAGCCGAACCACGGGCGTGCACGATGCGCTCGGGAATGCGCTCGTGGTCGAAGTGCGTGAGCTTCTCGCGCATGATGAAATCTTCGAGCAGCGAGGGGCCGCGTTCACCGGCACTCAAGGTGTTCTGGTTGTCAGCGATTTTCACGCCCTGGTTGGTGGTCAACGCTTCACCGGTGGCGTCGCTGCGTGCGCCCTCGAGCTGATCGAGCTTGGCGTTGTGGTTCTTGCGGTCGACGGTGTCGGTACCGGCAACTTCGCTGTGTTTTGGATCTTTGTTGTCCGTCATCTTGGGCCTCGGTTGAGCGTATGTGCCTAACCGCGAAGGGACCTGGCCAATCTGGGCCGGATGCATCAATTCACGGCATACCGGTTAGTGACCCTATAAAGCCTCTCAAGGTTGCGCCTTACGTCGATTAGCTCCCGCTATCGCACCGATGGCCTACCTCAATCGCAGCAGTTCCCTACGCCCAGGTGCCGCAAACGCGTAGAATGCACGCCTTTCGCCACTATCCAGGCACATACGACCGCACCCACAAGGTTCGCCCGTGATCGAATTTCAGCAAGTCCACAAAACCTATCGGGTGGCCGGCCGGGGCACCGCTCGTGAAGTGCCTGCGCTCAAGCCGACCGAACTGACCATCGGTGCCGGTGAAGTGTTTGGCCTGATCGGCCACTCCGGCGCCGGCAAGAGCACCCTGCTGCGCCTGATCAACCGTCTGGAAGAACCGTCTGGTGGGCGCATCCTGGTCAACGGAGAAGACGTCACCGCGCTCGACGCCAATGGCCTGCGCCGTTTCCGTCAGCGGGTCGGGATGATCTTCCAGCATTTCAATCTTTTGATGTCCAAAACCGTCGCCGACAACGTTGCCATGCCTCTGCGACTGGCCGGCAACCATTCCCGCAGCGAGATCGACAGCCGCGTAGCCGCCCTGCTCGAACGCGTCGGGCTGAAAGACCAGGCGCGCAAATACCCGGCGCAGTTGTCGGGCGGGCAGAAGCAGCGCGTCGGCATCGCCCGCGCGCTGGCCACCGAGCCGGACATCCTGCTCTGCGACGAAGCCACCAGTGCCCTCGATCCGCAGACCACCGCCTCGGTGCTTCAGTTGCTCGCTGAAATCAATGCCGAGCTGAAGCTGACCATCGTGTTGATCACTCACGAGATGGACGTGATTCGCCGCGTGTGCGACCGCGTCGCGGTGATGGACGGCGGCGCCATCGTCGAGCAGGGCCCGGTGACGGACGTATTCCTGCACCCGAAGCACCCCACCACCCAACGCTTCGTGCTTGAAGACGAAGCGGTCGACGAAGGTGAGCAGCACGACGACTTCGCCCATGTACCCGGCCGCATACTGCGCCTGACCTTTCAGGGTGATGCCACCTACAAACCGCTGCTCGGCACCGTCGCACGGGAGACCGGCGTGGATTTCAGCATCCTCTCGGGCCGCATCGACCGTATCAAGGACACGCCCTACGGCCAGCTGACCCTGGCGCTGGTTGGTGGCGACATGGCCGCGGCCCTGGCCCAGCTGGATGCCGCTGACGTTCACGTGGAGGTACTGCGCTGATGGACGCCTTGTTCAGCTCTTTATTGGGGAATGTCGACTGGTACGAGATCTGGCTGGCGACCCTGGACACCTTGCTGATGCTCGGCGGATCGCTGCTGTTCACCATCATCCTCGGCCTGCCGCTGGGCGTGCTGCTGTTTCTCACCGGCCCGCGCCAACTGTTCGAGAACGGCCCGCTGTACGGCTTTCTGTCCTTCGTGGTGAACGTGCTGCGCTCGTTGCCGTTCATCATTCTGCTGATCGTGATGATCCCCTTCACGGTGCTGGTTACCGGCACCTCGCTGGGGGTGGCCGGAGCCATCCCGCCGCTGGTGGTGGGCGCGGCACCGTTCTTTGCGCGACTGGTGGAAACCGCCTTGCGTGAGGTCGATCGCGGCATCATCGAGGCTACCCAGGCCATGGGCGCCACCACCCGGCAGATAATCTTCAATGCCCTGTTGCCGGAGGCTCGTCCGGGCATCATTGCCGCCGTGACCGTCACCGCCATTACGCTGGTTTCCTACACCGCCATGGCTGGCGTGGTAGGTGCGGGCGGGCTCGGCGATCTGGCTATCCGCTTCGGCTATCAACGTTTCCAGACCGACGTCATGGTGGTCACCGTGGTACTGCTGCTGGTCCTGGTTCAGGTACTGCAGAGCGTCGGCGACAAGTTGGTAACGCATTTTTCAAGAAAATAACTGCCTAACCGGCACCGATACTGGAACCCACAAGGAACCCTCCATGAAAAAACTGCTTGCTGCCTTTGCCGCTGTCGCGGCCTTCTCCGCCCAAGCCGCCGACGAACTGAACGTCGCCGCTACGGCCGTTCCACACGCGGAAATCCTCGAATTCGTCAAACCTCAGCTGACCGAACAGGGCGTAGACCTGAACGTGAAAGTCTTCACCGACTACGTGCAGCCGAACATCCAGGTGTCCGAGAAGCGCCTGGACGCCAACTTCTTCCAGCACCAGCCGTACCTGGATGAGTTCAACAAGGGCAAGGGCACCGAACTGGTCAGTGTGGCTGGCGTACACATCGAGCCCTTCGGCGCTTACTCGAGCAAGCACAAGTCGCTGGACGAGCTGCCCAAAGGCGCGACCGTCGTGATCCCCAACGACGCCACCAACGGCGGCCGTGCCCTGCTGCTGCTGCAGAAGGCCGGCGTGATCACGCTGAAGGACGGCGCCGGGATCACCGCCACGCCAAAGGACATTGCCGAGAACCCGAAGAACATCAAGATTCGTGAGCTGGAAGCCGCGACTCTTCCGCGTGTGCTGACCCAGGTCGACCTGGCGCTGATCAACACCAACTACGCCCTCGAAGCCAAGCTCAACCCCACCGAAGACGCCCTGTTCATCGAAGGCAACGACTCGCCGTACGTGAACATCCTAGTTGCCCGCCCGGACAACAAGGACAGCGCCGGCATGCAGAAGCTGATCGAAGCGCTGCACAGCGAAGAGGTGAAGCAGTTCATCAATGAGAAGTACAAGGGCGCCGTCGTACCGGCGTTCTAAGCGCGACGGAAGAGGAGCGGCGTACAGCGTCGCCCCGTTTGCACTTGAGACAGGCCCGCCACGTGCGGGCCTTGTTGTTTCTGTTAGCAGCACACTGGGGCAGCAGCTGAGCTGCGGTAAATGGTTACTCCAGCGCCAGCACTGCCGGCAGCTGCTCGGCCAGCTTTTCGGTACGCAGCGGCGCACGGACGAAGCCGCGCAGGCGGCCGTCGGGGCCGATCAGGGCGAGGTTGCCGCCGTGGTCGACCGTGTAGTTGTCCTTCGAGGTGTCGGCCGGAATGAAGGGCACACCGGCAGCATTGGCCAAAGTCTGAATGTCGTCCAGCGAGCCGGTCAGGCCGATGAACTCGGCTCCGAAATACTCCAGATACTTTTTCAATTGCGCGGGCGTGTCACGCTCGGGATCGACGCTGACCAGGATCGGCTGCATTCGCTGCCGTGCCGCTTCCGGTAGCTGGCCGCGCAGCTGACGCAGCTCAGCCAGGGTGGCCGGGCAGATATCCGGGCAGAAGGTGTAGCCGAAGAACAGTAGATTCCAGCGTCCTTCAAGGCTCTTCATCGACACGGGCTCGCCGTTCTGATTGGTCAGCGTCAGGTCAGGCACGTCGCGGCCCTGGGGCAACATGACGATGCCGGCATCGAGCAGGTCGGCGGTGTCGAGCTGCTGTTCGGTGTTGCGCACCTTGTAAACCGTCAGGCCGATGACCAGCGCAACCAGCGCCACGAGAATGAATACGGTTTTCTGGATGCGTGTCATGTAGGTCCTTGTCGGCCGGCTTAAAAGGTCAGCGGCAAATAATGATCAACCAGCAAGGCGATGAACAGCGCGAACAAGTACCAGATGCTGAATTTGAAGGTTTTGATGGCAGCATGTGGGCGGCTGTCGCGATAGAGCACAACCGTCCAGAACAGGAAGCGTGCGCCCAGCAGCACAGCGGCAGCGAGGTACAGCGGGCCACTCATGTGGATGGCAAAGGGCATGACGCTGACCGCCAGCAACATCGCGGTATAGAGCAGGATATGCACCTTGGTGTAGTGCTCGCCGTGGGTCACCGGCAGCATCGGCACGTTGACCTTGGCGTACTCGTCCTTGCGGTGGATCGCCAGGGCCCAGAAGTGCGGCGGGGTCCAGGCGAAGATGATCAGCACCAGCAACAGCGGTTCGGCCGTCACCTGACCAGTCACCGCGACCCAGCCCAGCAGCGGCGGCGCAGCGCCGGCCAACCCGCCAATAACGATGTTTTGCGGCGTGGCGCGCTTGAGAAAGCCGGTATAGATCACCGCATAACCGATCAGCGAGGCCAGCGTCAGCCAGGCTGCTAGCGCATTGGTAAAGGTCAGCAGCAGCGCCATCCCGGCAACACTGAGCACTAAGGCGAACAGCAACGCGGCGGCCGGCGCGACTCGGCCTTGTGCCAACGGCCGCTTATGGGTGCGCGCCATTTCCAGGTCGATGCGCCGGTCCACCACATGGTTGATTGCCGCCGCGCCACCGGCACAGAGCGCGATGCCCAGGTTGCCGAATAACAGAACCGTCCACGGCACACCCGAGCGTGTCGCGAGAAACATGCCCACCAATGAAGTGATGAGCATCAGGACCACCACCCTGGGCTTTGTCAGCTCGAGGTAGTCGCGCCAGATGGCCTGGGCGCCGCGTTCGCTGATGAGAGTGGCCATGGGATTCTCCTTATGCGCGAGGCAGGTCGAGCCTGCTCGTCGTGTTCGAATTCAGATGTGGCTGATGAGCCGCTGCGGTGGCAACCGTCGGGTGTAGACGCAGGCGATGGTTGATCAGCACGGTGACCAGCAGCAGCAGCGCACCGCCGCCGTTGTGAGCGACTGCAACCGCCAGCGGGAGATTGAGCAGCACGTTGCTGATGCCCAGCCCGATCTGCAGGGCCAGCGCGGCGACAAGCAGCGCGGCCAGCCGCGACAGGCCGTTGCGCCAGAGCTGCCAGGCCAGCACCAGCAGAATCAGCGTCACGCTAAGCGCGCCCAGCCGATGAGTCAGGTGAATGGCGGTACGCGCCTCGCCATAAAGCATCCCACCGAGATAATTCGGGCCGATGTCGTGATGGGTCAGGTTAAAGGCGTTGGCAAAATCCATCTGCGGCCACCACTGGCCATGGCAGGTGGGGAAATCGGTGCAGGCCACCGCCGCGTAATTGCTGCTGACCCAGCCGCCCAGCGCCACCTGGATGATCACTGCGAGCATGCCGATCAGCGCGAACGTTCTGAGCCTCCCTGGCACGCTCGGTATCATTGGACGCTGGCCGGACAGGCGCAGCGTCAGCAGGAACAGGAGACTCAAGGTGGTGAAGCCACCGAGCAGATGCGCCGTGACCACCTGCGGCCAGAGTTGCAGGGTCACCGTCCACATGCCGAACGCCGCCTGGGCGATGACGACCGCGAGCAGCAGCAAGGGAAGTTTGAGCGGCTGTCCCGGCTCTTTGCGGCGGCGTAGCGCCTGCACCGCAAGGCCGAGAATGACCAGCCCCAGCGCACCGGCAAAGTAGCGATGCACCATTTCGTTCCAGCCCTTGTGCACCTCCAGCGGCGCATCGGGGAAGCGCATCGCCGCGAGGCTCTGCTTGTCTTCGCTCATGGGTACGCCCAGAAAGCCGTAGCAGCCGGGCCAGTCCGGGCAACCGAGGCCGGCATGGGTCAGCCTCGTATAGGCGCCGAGCAACACCACCACGACAGCCAATAGCGTGGCGACAAAGGCGAGGCGGTAGCCGGGTTTTGCCATCTGCTTCTCCTTGAGCGACCTCTTTGGGACTCCAGCGAGGCGGCTGAGTGCCTTGGATCAACCGATCTGGGAGATTTTCAGCAGGTGTTTGAGGTCATCGAGGATCGCCTTTCCGTTGGCCTTGCCGTCATAACGCAGCACCAGATTGCCGTGGGGATCTACGATCCACAGCTGCGCACCCTGCGGTAAATCAGGATTGGCGCCGTATACGTCCGGGTTCAGGGCGTAGCGCTGCAACTGGGGATACTCTCGTTGCAGGCGCTGGTCGTAGTCGGCAGCCAAGGGCTGCGCACTGGCGAGGGCATGGCTGGCCCGGCCTGCTTCGCGGGCCAGGCCGATGTTGATCTGGCGGGCCAGGTAGACCAGCTGCTGACAGTCTTCAGCGCAACCCTGCGGTGCGGTGACCAGCAATTCCCAGCGCGGCTCGGCAGCCACCGGCGCGGTGACACCCAGAGCATCGCGGCCCTGGCCGGTGGCAACCAGCGCACCGTCGTAGGTACGGGTTTCGGGCACCCAGAAACCGAAGCGGTACATGGCGCTCGCCAGCAGCATGGGGCCGATCACCACCGCAAGGATCAGCAGCAATTGCAAACGTCCCCGGCGCCGTTGTGCCGGTGCAGCCTTGAAGGTCGGATTCATCGCGGTCACTGCTTGCTCCCCCGTGCCTGATGCACGCCGAAGTAGATGAACAAAGCCAGCAGTGCCGCTGCCAGCGCAAACCATTGCACGGCATAGCCGACATGTTGCTGCGGCTGCATGAAGGTCACCGGCCAGTCGGCGCGATAAGCCGCGGGGCCCGGGTCCAGCCGCAGCTGATATTTGATGCCGTCGCGGTCGAGCAACTGCCAGATATCTTTCACGTCGACGTGGTTGATCAGACGCGGCCAGCCTTCTGCCATCCGCCGGTTGAGAATGAACGGGTCGCCGGAGGGCGCGTAGATCCAGGCGGACAGCTTCAGCGGGCGATCCGGGGTGTCGAATTTCGGGGGGATGCGCCGGTCCGGCCAGGGCAACCAGCCGCGGTTGACCAGCACCCAACGGCCGCTGGGCTGATCCTGAAACGGCTGCAGCAACTCGACACCAACGCGACCATCGCGGGTGCGGCTGTCCAACAGGAAGCTGTGCTCGGCGTCGAAGCTGCCCTGCAGGTTAACGCGTGTATAGGCCGGCTCCTGGAGCGTGTCGATCTGCTCCGGGCCGATGGGAGCAGCGGCCTCGCGCGCTTCCTGACGAGCCAGCATGTCGCGCTTCTGCTCACCGCGCTCCAGCTGCCAGAAACCCAGCCAGACCAGTAACGGCAACAGACACAGCACCACAAGCGTGGGTATGACACCCGGCTTGAAGCCGTTCATACCCTGCCCCGCGGCGTATTGATCGGGCTGGCTATACTGCACCCCCACTTCTCCCAGTTCCCCTGTTACGGCGGACCGCTCATGCTCAAGGCGGCAATTGTTCTGTTATTAGTAGCCACACTGGTCAGTCTGTTCAGTGGTCTGTTTTTTCTGGTCAAGGACGAAGGCCGAACCTCACGCGTGCTCACCGCCCTCTTCGTTCGTGTCTCCCTCACGGCATTGACGGTCGCCCTGATTGCATGGGGCTTCTATAGCGGGCAGCTGCAACCCGGTTTCGGCGCCTGATCGGCTTAAATCACGTAGACGAATACGAACAAGCCAATCCACACCACATCCACGAAGTGCCAATACCAGGCCGCCGCCTCGAAACCGAAATGCTGCTCAGGCGTGAAGTGACCGCGGAAGCTGCGCACCAGCATTACCGTCAGGATGATTGCGCCCATGGTCACGTGGGCGCCGTGGAAGCCCGTGAGCATGAAGAAGGTCGCGCCGTAGATGCCCGAGCCCAGAGTCAGGCCCAGCTCGGTGTAGGCGTGTATGTACTCTTCGATCTGCAATGTCAGGAAGGCGATGCCCAGCAGCACGGTGATTCCCAGCCCCAACTTGAGCTGCTTGCGGTGTGCCTTGCGCAGCGCGTGGTGCGCCCAGGTCAGGGTGAAGCTGGAGGTCACCAGCAGGATGGTGTTGATCAGTGGCAGACCCCACGGGCTGATGGTGCCCTCCGGCGCGGGATAGACACCCGGGTCGGGGTTGTTCAGCAGCGGCCAGCTGTACTCGAAGTTCGGCCAGAGCATGGCGCTGACGCCCTTGTCGCCTTCACCGTCTAGCCAGGGGCCTACCCAGTAGCGGATGTAGAACAGCACGCCGAAAAAGGCGAGAAAGAACATCACCTCGGAAAAGATGAACCAGCTCATGCCCCAGCGGAACGAGCGGTCCATCTGCGCGCTGTACAGTCCCGCGCGGCCCTCACGGACCACCGCCCCGAACCAGCCGAACATCATGTAAGCGATCAGCAATGCGCCGATAAAAAAGATGATCGGACCGCTGATCTCGTCGCGGCCGGCCTTGAGGTCGTTGAACCAGCTGCCCAGGCCGAAGACGGTAGTCAGCAGCGCCAACGTTCCCACAATCGGCCATTTGCTCTGGGCGGGAACATAGTAGTTCTCGTGCGTGGTGGTCTGTTGGCTCATTGCAGACTCTCCTTGGTCGCCACCAGATGCGCCGGATCAACGAGGGCGACGGGAGGTTGGCGGGACGTGATGTCGAACAGGGTGTAGGCGAGCGTCAGGTGACGCACATCCGCAGGCAGATCACGATCGACGATGAAACGCACCGGCATTTCGATACGCTCACCGGGTTGCAGCACTTGCTGGGTAAAGCAGAAACACTCGGTCTTGTGGAAATAGGCCGCCGCCTTTGAGGGCGACACACTGGGCACGGCCTGCGCCGTCATCGGCTTGTCGGTCGGGTTGTAGGCGATGAAGCGCATCTCGCGGCTGGAGCCGGGATGAACATTGAGCTGGTCTGCCACCGGCTTGAATTCCCAGACCATGCCCGAGGCGTTGGTGGCGAGAAACTGCACCCGCACCTCACGCGCCTCGTCTACGGTCTGCGCCCCTTCATAGGCACCCGCCGTCTTGCCGTTGATGCCGAAGGCCTTGCACATGACGTCGTAGATCGGCACCAGCGCGAAGCCGAAGGCGAACATCGCCACGACCACCAGCAACAGTCGACGTACCAGGCGGGCCAGCGGCAGCTCAGTGTTCATGGCGAGTCCTCAGAGCCGGCAGGCTAGTCATGTTTCGGACCTGTCCGATGCTCGTGCAGCTCCTCCACCGAAGGCGGCACGCTGAAGGTGTGGTACGGCGCAGGTGACGGCACACTCCACTCCAGGCCCTCCGCACCGTCCCAGGGCTTGGCAGCAGCAATCGGGCCGCCACGGATGCACTTGATCACGATGAAGAGGAACAACAGCTGCGTTGCGCCGAACATGAAGGCCCCGATGCTGGAGACCATGTTGAAGTTGGCGAACATCATGTTGTAGTCCGGGATCCGTCGCGGCATGCCGGCGAGCCCGACAAAGTGCATCGGGAAGAACGCCAGGTTCATGCCGACGAAACTCATCCAGAAATGCAGCTTGGCGAGGGTTTCGTCATACATGTGGCCGGTCCACTTCGGCAGCCAGTAGTAGGCCGAGGCGAAGATGCCGAAGATCGCCCCCGGCACCAGCACATAGTGGAAATGCGCCACCACGAAGTAGGTGTCGTGGTACTGGAAGTCCGCCGGCGCGATGGCCAGCATCAGCCCGGAGAAACCGCCAATGGTGAACAGGATGACGAAGGCCACGGCGAACAGCATCGGCGCCTCGAAGGTCAGTGAGCCGCGCCACATGGTCGACACCCAGTTGAACACCTTCACCCCGGTGGGCACCGCGATCAGCATGGTGGCGTACATGAAGAACAACTCACCGGTCAGCGGAATGCCGACAGTGAACATGTGGTGCGACCAGACAATGAATGACAAGAAGGCGATCGCGCCAGTGGCGTAGACCATCGAGGTGTAGCCGAACAGCGGCTTGCGGCTGAAGGCCGGGATGATCGAGCTGACCGCGCCGAACGCCGGCAGGATCATGATGTACACCTCGGGGTGACCGAAGAACCAGAACACATGCTGGAACAGCACCGGGTCGCCGCCGCCCGCAGCGCTGAAGAAGCTGGTACCGAAGTGGATGTCCATCAGCATCATGGTCACCACGCCGGCCAGCACCGGCATGACCGCGATCAGCAGGAAGGCGGTGATCAGCCAGGTCCAGACGAACAGGGGCATCTTCATCAGCGTCATGCCCGGCGCACGCAGGTTGAGCACGGTGGCGACCACGTTGATCGCCCCCATGATCGAACTGATGCCCATCAGGTGAATGGCGAAGATAAAGAAGGTCACCGATTCCGGCGCGTAGGTTGTCGACAGCGGCGCATAGAAGGTCCAGCCGAAGTTCGGCCCACCGCCCTCCATGAACAAGGTGGAGACCAGCAACCCGAACGCTGCCGGCAGCAGCCAGAAGCTGAAGTTGTTCATCCGCGGCAAGGCCATGTCCGGCGCGCCGATCATCAGCGGAATCATCCAGTTGGCCAGCCCGACGAAGGCCGGCATAACCGCGCCGAAGACCATGATCAGCCCGTGCATGGTGGTCATCTGGTTGAAGAATTCCGGCTGCACGATCTGCAGGCCCGGCTGGAACAGCTCGGCACGGATAACCATCGCCATCGAGCCGCCCAGCAGAAACGCGCAGAAGCTGAACCACAGGTACATCGAGCCGATGTCTTTGTGGTTGGTGGTCAGCAGCCAGCGTGAGAGGCCCTTGGCCGGGCCGTGGTGATGGTCATGCCCGGCATGACCATGATCGTCGATCACTGCACTCATCACCTGATCCTCTTACTGGGTGGCTTCTTCGGCCTGTTTGAAGATGAGCACGTCTCTCGGCGTGACCATGTCGCCCGTGTCGTTACCCCAGGCGTGACGCTCGTAGGTCACTACTGCAGCGATATCGACTTCCGAGAGTTGCGGGCCGAAGGCAGGCATCGATGTGCCGGGAGAGCCCTTTACAACGATGCTGATATGGTTTTCCGCATCCCCCGTCGCTATCGGCGAGCCCTTGAGTGCCGGGAACATAGGCGGCAGCCCTTCGCCCGAAGCCTGGTGACAGGCCGCGCAGTTGGTCTGGTAGACCTTTTCACCCCGAGCGGTCAGCTCTTCGAGCGTCCATTCCTTGCTGGTCAGTTCGGCCAGCTTGGCGGCTTCAGCCTTCTTCTCGTCGAGCCAGGTGGCATAGTCCTCCTGGGATTTGACCTCGACCACCACCGGCATAAAGCCGTGGTCCTTGCCGCACAGCTCGGTGCACTGGCCGCGGTAAATGCCGGGCTGCTCGACGCGGGTCCAGGATTCGTTGATAAAGCCGGGGATGGCGTCCTTCTTCACCGCCAGATCCGGTACCCACCAGGAATGGATGACGTCCGCAGCAGTGATCAGGAAGCGCACCTTGGCGCCGACGGGAATCACCAGCGGCTCGTCTACCTCCAGCAGGTAGTGCTCGCCCTTGGGGGCCAGGTTGTTGATCTGATCGCGGGGTGTGGTGAGGTTGCTGAAGAACTCGACGTCCTCACCCAGGTATTTGTAGTGCCATTTCCATTGGTAGCCGGTGATCTGGATGTCCACGTCCGATTCGGTGGGATCGTAGATATGGATGAGCGTGCGGGTGGCCGGCACCGCCATACCGACCAGAATCAGCAGCGGAATGATGGTCCAGAGCACCTCGACCTTGGTGTTCTCGTGGAAATGTGCCGAATCCAGCCGCTTGGAGCGGCGGTGGGCGAACATCGACCAGAACATCACCGCGAACACCAGCACGCCGATGATTACGCAGATCCAGAAGATGGTCATGTGCAGATCGAATACGGAGCGACTGACGTCCGTGGCGCCGGCGCGCATGTTCACGTCCCAGGCTGCCTGGGCCTGACCGAACAGCGACCACAGCCCCATCCCCATCCAGACTCGTGGATGTCGCGACATTGCGGGTTCCCCTTATGGTTCTTGTTATCCCGCCGACTACCTGTCCGGCCGCAGAGCGGAGCGAAACGCTCGCTAGGACGGCCTGACTACGCTCTGATCTGGCTCCCCCCAATGCCTGGTTGCCAGTCCTCGCTTTGCACGCGCAGTCGGATTCAATCGGTACGCTTACGATCGGAGTATAGACAGCGATGCAAGACTGGCAATTTCGTCAGGATCAGGCGCTGGCTTCTGCTGTGTGGTCGTTCTTTTTCACGCCGCGGATGTTCATCAACGCCAGACACACCTGCAGCGTGATCAGCGCCCAGGCTTCGGCGGACCAGCCCCAGATGACCCAGAGCAGGTTGCTGAGCAGGAAGCACCAGAAGCCCACCGTTCGCCGTTGCGGTTTGAGCGAGCCGATCAGCCACGCCGCCAGAACCGTGACCACCATTGCCGGCCATTGCAGAAGATCGATCCAGTCCACCTTGCCTCCAGAAACGAATGCGCACCGGACCATACCGGCGCCGCAGCGATACATGGATTGGTGCGCCGAGCGCTTCGTATAGTTCCGGTGATCCGCCCTGCGGGCCCGGGCATGACTAGAGCAGGTTCATCTGCTGCCCGGGCGGCGCGAAGCGACTGCAATCGAGACCGTAATTCTGGTCGCGGCGGTTGTAGCCCAACCGCTTGCAGGCCAGCTGGAAGCGCTGCGCCAAGAGCTGGGCGAACTGCCCTTCGCCGCGCATGCGGCTGCCGAAGCGGCTGTCGTAATCCTTGCCACCGCGCGACTGCCGTACCAGGCTCATGACATGCGCGGCACGCTGTGGGAAATGCTCCTGCAGCCACTCATCGAACAAGGTCGCCACCTCGTGCGGCAGGCGCAGCAGCACATAGCCGGCGGAGCCCGCACCGGCCTCCCGCGCGGCTTCGAGCATGCGCTCCAGCTCCATGTCATTAACCATCGGGATCATCGGCGCGCACATCACGCTGACCGGTACGCCCGCTTCATGCAGGGTCCGCAACACCCGCAGCCGTGCCGAGGGGGACGCAGCACGAGGCTCCATGATGCGTTTGAGCTCGTCGTCCAGGGTGGTCAGGCTGACCGAGACGCTGACCAGCCGTTGCTCGGCCAGCGGCACCAACAGATCCAGATCGCGCAGCACCAGCGAGCCCTTGGTGATGATGTGCACCGGATGCTTGAAGCGCAGCAGAATCTCCAGCGCCTGGCGTGTCAGCTGTTGTTCGCGTTCCAGCGGCTGATAGGCATCGGTGTTGACCCCCAGCGCAATGGGTTGCGGCACATAGCCGGGCTTGCTCAGCTCCTGCTCCAGGCGCTCGGCAAGGTTGGTCTTGGCGATCAACCGTGTCTCGAAATCAATCCCTGGCGACATGTCCCAATAGGCATGGCTGGGCCGCGCGAAGCAGTAGATGCAGCCATGTTCACAGCCGCGATAGGGGTTTACCGAACGATCGAAGCCGACATCTGGCGACTGGTTGCGGGTGAGCACGCTCTTGGCTGTTTCGAAGCGTACCTCGGTGGCGCGCGTCGGTGGCACGTCCTGTTCCCAGCCGTCGTCATACGCCTCGCTACGGGTCGGGGCGAAGCGGTTGTCCGGATTGATTGCGGTGCCACGGCCACGCGGCGTGCTTTTCGGCAGGTACATGACAGGCTCCGAAATACTGTATATGGATACAGTATCAGAACTTCCTCAAGCGTCGCTAATGTCGACGAGCCCGCCCGTCGAGTAGGGTGGACCGAGGCAGCCGCAGCCGCGATCTGGCAGCGCTATCTCGTCCAAAGCAATCGGTGAAAGTAAACGCTCCCTACAGAGCTGATCTCGAGGCTCAGCGGCACACATCATGTGTGCTGTGAGCAACCGGAGCCATACGGCTCATGCAGGCGACCGCTAGCATGTCAGCTGGACCGTCGCACCTGCACCTTGCTGTACTCGGCTTCTGCGACGTCACTGAGGCGAATGACGCCGCTTCTCGCCAGCTCCCGTGCGCGCCAGTAAAGGTACAGGTCCGTAGGGAAGAAGCCGTCGCAATGGCCCATGACTTCAGCCATGGCGCGGGCCAGCGGCATCCAGTCGTCGCCGCAGGCGGCGACTAACTCGCCGTCGATCCGTGACTGGTCTTCGCCGACAAACCGACCCTCGATCCAGCGACGTATCGCAGCGCTTTCCCGTACGGTGGCACGCCATTGGCTGGAGAGTTCGACGAGGCGTTCAGGGCCGACGAGGCGCGGCTGATAAAGCGCTGCCAGGGCGTCCGGCGCATTCATGGATACGGCCATGCGCATGCCAACCCGACTGTCGCCGGTGCCGCAGGCCACCTCATGAAGCGCGATTGACGAGCCTTCCAATGCCGCCGCCACACGCGCCAGCATCAGCTGTTCGGAGGCGCTATCGCCATGCCAGACCGTGACTTGCCGCGCCTGCTCAGACAGCCGCGCCAGCCACTCGGCATCGGCGGCAATGCCGGAGAAATCCGGCCGAGGCTCCAGCCCGGCAGGCCAGACGGCTTCCCAGAAGCCCATACGCATTCTGCAAGGCGAGGATTCGATATCAGCCAGCGGCCCGACGGCCAGGTCATCGCGCAGCACCCGCACCTCGCTGCCGTCAGCCAGCAGGGGCCGAACGCTCTCCGCGGCGAGGTCGCCACAGGTGATGTGCCACATGGCGAGCCTCCCTTGGATCAGTCGGGTTTTTTCTTCAGCTTGGGATTGGGGAAAAACTGCACGGCTTGCACCTGCGGATCGGGGGCCTTCGGCTTGGCCTGGTTGACCCGCGTACCCAACTCCGAGGGCACGGACTGGCCCTGCGCGTTGAGGGTGTCAGCGTAGCCGCACTCGACGCACTCGCGATGCGGAACGCCATCGACGTCCCACATCTTGATGCTGTCGCTGGCGCTGCACGCCGGACATACCGCCCCGGCGATGAAGCGCTTGGTGGTCACCTTCGGCTCGTCGCTCATGCCACTTCCTCGGTCAGACCGAGATGGCGCAGCAGCGCATCGGTAGACGGCTCACGACCACGGAAGTCGACGAACAGCACCATCGGCTCCTGCGAGCCGCCGCGCGCCAGGATGGCCTCGCGGAAGGCGCGCCCGGTGTCGGCGTTGAATACGCCCTCTTCCTCGAAGCGCGAGAAGGCATCGGACGACAGCACCTCAGCCCACTTGTAGCTGTAATAGCCCGCCGCGTAACCACCGGAAAAGATGTGCGCGAAGCTGTTGGGGAAGCGGTTGCTGGCTGGCGGACGCATCACCGACACCTCGTCGCGGATGCTCTCCAGCACCTGGAGCACGCTGCGGCCGTCTCCGTGAGTGGCGTGCAGCTCGAAGTCGAACAGTGAGAACTCCAGCTGACGCACCATCATCAGGCCAGACTGGAAGTTCTTCGCCGCCAGCATCTTGTCGAGCAGATCCTGCGGCAGCGTCTCGCCAGTCTGGTAGTGGCCGGAGATCAGCGCCAGACCTTCGGGCTCCCAGCACCAGTTCTCCATGAACTGGCTCGGCAGCTCGACCGCATCCCAGGCCACGCCATTGATGCCCGACGCGCCGGCATGCTCGACCTGCGTCAGCAGGTGATGCAGGCCATGACCGAACTCGTGGAACAGCGTGGTGACTTCATCGTGAGTCAGCAGCGCCGGGCGCTCGCCCACCGGTGGGGTAAAGTTGCAGACCAGATTGGCCACCGGCGTCTGCAGCGTCCCGAGGCAGGTGCGGCGCTTGTCGCGTGCGCCATCCATCCAGGCTCCGCCGCGCTTGTTGGCCCGCGCATAGAGGTCGAAGAAGAAGCGCCCGACGTGCTCGCCCTTCTCGCGGATCTCGAACAGGCGGACGTCCGGATGCCAACCGTCGAAGCTTTCCAGCTCGTGAATCTCGATGCCGTACAGGCGCTTGACGATGGCAAACAGGCCGGACAGCACCTTGTCCACCGGGAAGTAGGCGCGCAGCTCTTCCTGGCTCAGGCTGTAGCGGGCCTGGCGCAGCTTCTCGCCGAAGTAATTGACGTCCCAGCTCTGCAGATAGGTGACGCCCTGCTCGGCGGCAAAGGCGCGCAGCTCCTTCAGGTCGCGTTCGGCAAACGGCTTGCTGCGCTGGGCCAGGTCACGCAGGAAGCCCAGCACCTGATCGGTGCTGTCAGCCATTTTGGTCGCCAGCGACAGCTCGGCGTAGTTGCCGAAGCCCAGCAGCTGGGCCAGTTCCTGACGCAGGTCGAGGATCTGCTCCATCACCGGACCATTGTCGAACTGGCCGGCATTCGGGCCCTGATCGGAGGCGCGGGTGGAATAGGCGACGTAGACCTCTTCACGCAACTTGCGATTGTCGGCGTAGGTCATCACCGCGTAGTAGCTGGGGAATTCGAGGCTGATCAGCCAACCGTCCAGTTCCTTGGCCTTGGCCGCTTCGGCCATCTGCGCCTTGGACGACTCGGTAATGCCGGCCAGCAGGCTTTCGTCGGTGACGTGCTTGGTCCAGGCCTGGGTGGCGTCGAGCAGCTGGTTGGAGAAGGTGCTGCCCAGTTCGGCGAGCTTCATGCTGATCGCGCCGAAGCGCTGCTGCTCGGCCGGCGGCAGGTCGATACCGGACAGGCGAAAGTCACGCAACGCGTGTTCGAGAATGGTCTTCTGCGCCACATCGAAGCCGTCGGCCTCGGCGCTCAGCGACAGCGCCTGGTAGGCGGCGAACAGGTCGGCGTTCTGGCCCAGCTCGGTGGCGTAGGCGGACAGTTTGGGCAGACAGGCCTCGTAGGCGCTGCGCAATTCGGCATTGTTGCGTACGGCATTGAGGTGGCTGACCGGACCCCAGGCGCGGCTGAGGCGCTCGTTCATTTCGTCGAGGCCTACCACCAGGGTGCCCCAGTCGAGGCTCTCGGCGGGGCGGCTGAGCAATTCCTGCAGGGCGACGCGGTTCTCGCCTAGGACGGTATCGACCGCCGGCTCGACGTGCTCCGGACGAATCTCGGAATACGGCGGCAGGTCGAATTCCCGAAGCAGCGGATTGGTATCGGTCACGGCAGTTGCCCCTTCTGAATAAATGATCACCGGTGCATGTTAAAGACAAATGCCCGACCGCGCAGCTGGGGAACGAAGCGATAGAGCGGCTCTATTCACAACGAAACGGCGCGAGTGACGGGCATCCGTACCGGTTATTGGACCGCCGTCTGCTCGGGCAATTCGGGGCGTCGCGCATAGCGCTGGGCGAGCACCGTGCAGACCATCAGCTGGATCTGATGAAAGAGCATCAGCGGCAGGATGATCATGCCGACCGCACTGGTGGCGAACAGCACCTGCGCCATGGGCACGCCGGTCGCCAGGCTCTTCTTCGAGCCGGCGAAGAGGATGGTGATGCGGTCTTCCAGATTGAAGCCAAACACCTTGGCCAGCATGGCCGTCAGCCACAGCACGATGGCCAGCAACAGACAGCAGGCCACCACCAACCCGATCAGGTGCCCAACCGGCACGATCTGCCAGAGGCCATCGACCACCGCACCGCTGAACGCCGTGTAAACCACCAGCAGGATCGAGCTCTGATCCACGGTTTTCAGCCAGGTCTTGTTGCGCGTCACCCAGGCGCCGATCCAGCGGCGAGCGATCTGCCCAGCGATAAAGGGCACCAGCAGTTGCAGCACGATCTTGCCGATGGAATCCAGCGTCGAGCCGCTCTCGCCTTCGACACCCATCAGCAGCAATACCAGCAGCGGCGTGAGGAAGATGCCGATCAGGCTGGACGCCGCGGCGCTGCAGATGGCCGCCGGCACATTGCCACGCGCCAGCGAGGTAAAGGCGATGGCCGATTGCACGGTGGCGGGCAGCGCACAGAGGTAGAGCATGCCCAGGTACAGCTCGTCACCGACCATCGGCGTCAGCACCGGCTTGAGCGCCAGTCCCAGCAGCGGAAACATGACGAAGGTGCAGGCGAACACCAGCAAGTGCAGGCGCCAGTGGCCGGCACCGGCGAGGATCGCTTCGCGCGACAGCTTGGCGCCGTGCATGAAGAACAGCAGCGCGATGGCAGCTGCCGTCAGCCACTCGAAGAACACCGCGCCGCGCCCTTCGCAGGGAAACAGCGTGGCAATGGCAACCACGGCGAGCAGGGCCAGGGTGAAGTTGTCGAAGAGCAGGCGGAGCTTGGCCATATGGATTTCCTTGGGACTTGCAGGCGACAGGGATCGACCTTAACGTGGGCGCCTACTTCCGACTAACGCCAAGCAGGCACGAAATGTCGCCAATCGGACAAGAAGCCGCGTTGATTACCCGCCTTGGCGCACTCAAAGCACTGCCGCGGCCGGTCTATGGCCAGCTCGACTCGCCGCCCAACCTCAAGCTGGGCTACCGTCACAGCCATCCCTGGGTGCAGCTTTCCCATGCGGTGGAAGGCGTGCTCGAGGTGCGCACCGACAATGGCCGCTTCATCGCACCGCCACTGCGCGCGGTGTGGATACCAGCCGGCGTGACGCATCAGGTCTTCTGTGCGCCGGACACCTGCATTCGCAGCCTGTATATCGACCGAAGCGTAGCGGGCGATGCGCCCGAGCATTGCCGTGTGCTGCAGGTCAGCCCTCTGCTACGCGAACTGATCCGGCATTTCAGCACCCTGCCCGAAGCCTATGCCGAAGACGGTGCAGAGGGACGACTGGTGCAGGTGCTGCTCGATCAACTGGGTTGCGCACCGGAGGTCGAACTGGTGCTGCCGCTGCCCGCCGAGCCACGTCTGCATCGGCTGTGCAAAAGCCTGCAGGCGCAACCGGAGTCGCAGGAAGGCCTGGCCGACTGGAGCCGCACCCTGGGCGTCTCGGAACGTACCCTGAGCCGGCTGTTCCTGCGCGAGACCGGGCTGACCTTTCGCGCCTGGCGCCAGCGGCTGCGGCTGCTCAGCGCCCTGCCAGCACTGGAGCGCGGCGAGCGGGTCACCGACGTGGCGCTAGGCTGTGGTTATGAGTCCTTGTCGGCCTTTATCGCCGCCTTTCGCGAACAGTTCGGCGCCACGCCAGGCGAATTCTTCCGTCCCGGCAGCAACACACTCGATGGTCGGGTCTATCAGTGACCGACACCCCACACACACGCGCTTACAGGAGCCACCCATGAGCATCCGAACCTTCCAGGAACACACACCGGCACTTGGCGAGCGCGTCTTCGTCGACCCCAGCGCCGTGCTCATCGGCGACATCGAGATCGGCGAAGACAGCTCCGTCTGGCCGCTGACCGTGATCCGCGGCGACATGCACCGCATCCGCATCGGCAAACGCACCAGCATTCAGGACGGCAGCGTGCTGCACATCACCCATGCCGGGCCGTTCAACCCGGACGGTTTTCCGCTGACCATCGGCGACGAAGTCACCGTTGGCCACAAGGTCACGTTGCATGGCTGCACCCTGGGCAGCCGGATTCTGGTGGGCATGGGTTCGATCGTGATGGACGGCGCGGTGGTCGAAGACGAGGTCATCATCGGCGCCGGCAGCCTGGTGCCGCCGGGCAAGACGCTGGAAAGCGGCCACCTCTACGTTGGCAGCCCGGTGAAGCAGGCCCGCCCGCTCACGGAAAAAGAGCGCAGCTTCTTCAGCTACACCGCCGGCAACTACGTGAAGTTGAAGGATCAGCACTTGGCAGAAAAGCCTGAAGCCTGAAGCCTGAAGCCTGAAGCAAAAAAATGTGCGCGAGCCGATTGTCGAACCGCGCCCCCACAGGAAATTACCGAGCCCTGCGATGCACCACTCAACCATCCTCTTCGACCTCGACGGCACCCTGACCGACCCACGCGAAGGCATTACCCGCTCGATCCAGCATGCACTGGCGCAGCTCGGCATCGACGAGCCAGATCTGGCCAAGCTGGAACCCTTTATCGGCCCGCCGCTGCTGCAGGCGTTCATGGAGTTCTACGGCTTCGACGAAGCGCGGGCCTGGGAAGCGGTCGGCTATTACCGCGAGCGCTTCAAGACGATCGGCCTGTACGAAAACCTGCTATTTGATGGCGTGCTGGAGATGCTCGAACACCTGCGCGGGCAAGGCCGGACGCTCTATGTAGCGACCTCGAAACCCTCGGTTTTCGCCCGCGAAATTGCCCGGCATTTCGCCTTCGATCAGCACTTCAAGGTCATCTATGGCAGCGAGCTGGACGGCACCCGCACCGATAAGGTCGAGCTGATCGCCCATGTGATCGCCAGAGAAGGGCTCGATCCCGAGCAGACCCTGATGATCGGCGACCGCAAGCACGACCTGATCGGCGCGCACAGCAACGGGTTGGAGGCTGTCGGGGTGGGTTACGGTTTTGGCAGCCATGCCGAGCTGATGGCGCAATCGCCAGCGTATTACTACGCCACGCTGCCAGAGCTGCGCACGGCGTTCGGCTAGGGCGTCTTGTCTCGCTCGGGAGCGAAGCTTACTGGCGGTGATCCATCCGCGTTGATCTGCTGAACATTCGACGGTCGGCCCTGGGCATCGAGCCGGATACGACCGATGCCCGAGCCGTTCCATAGCCGTTCGCCAGACCGGCTGCGGCTCGGCAGCCACGGCTGCACCCTCACCCGGCGGCGTTTGGTAAACCAGTTCAATGGTGAGCGCGGCGAATACAGCCAGCGGTTGAGCCTATCGAACAAGTCGAGCAAACGCGGCGGAAACTCGTTCTTCACGCCGCTGCTGGTGATCTGCCATAACCGTGGCCCTTCGGCACGGCCGCGAATGCGTACCTCATAGGCGAACGAGTAATGCACGTCGCCGGAGAGGATCACGTAGTTACCCGGCGTGCGGGTGTGGCGGAAGATGTTGAGCATGACCTGCGCTGCGCCGCGATGGGCCATCCAGTTTTCGGCGTCGACCAACAGCGACAGGCCGGCCCAGCTGAATACGCGTTGCACGGTCTCGATCAGCTTGACGCCGAACATCGGCGCCGGCGAGACGATGATCACCGAACGGTGATCGAGCAATTCCTGCTGAAAATCCGTCAGCGCTTCCCAATCCATCAGCCCCGAAGGCCGGCTCAGGTTGCGTTCGCTGCGCCAGCGGCGGGTACGGGTATCGAGCACTACCAGCGCCGGCTCGCTGGGTATGACATAACCCCAGTCGCCGCGCTCCAGCAGCTCGTCAACCACTTGATCATGCAGGGCGCAATCGAGTCGCCCGTCTTCGCCGCTATTGAGCAACACCTCAACCGCGCTCAACGACGTGACGCTGGCATCCGGCGCGTTGCCCCAGGCCTGACACAATAGATAGCCGAGCAAGGCGTTGCCGATGATGCGCCGGGAAAACGGATGGCCGTAGGCGGTCTGCTCCCAACGGGCGCTGAGGTTCCAGTCATCAGTGATGTCGTGGTCATCGAAAATCATCAGCGACGGCAGGTGCGCCAATGCCCGCGCCACCTGCGGCAGACCGGCCTGGAAGGCATCGATGCAGCTCAGTTCACGCGTCCAGCGCTCAGCCAGCTCGCCGTCCAGCGCTGGCCGCTGAAGCTCGATCAGGCCCCACGGCACGGGTGACCAGACCAGCAGGTACATCGCCAGCACCTCGCCCAGCGTCACCAGATGGTTGTGCGCGCTGGAGGTGGTGAACACCGGTTTTTCGACGCCGCCAAAGAAGCGCTCACGCAGGTCTTCGTTGGATTTGAACGCAGGCAACAGTTCCGCGCGCCGGTAGTAGGTGGCTGGATGCGCCAGCAGCTCATCGCTGTCGGCGACGGTGGCGCCCTCGAGACATTCGCCATACAGCCCGAGCCGGCGAATCAGCGCATGGATGGCTACCAGAGTGGGCCCGGCCACGTCATCGGCGTAGATCTGGTCACCGGTCATCAGCAGCGCGGCGGGCCAGCGCTCGGGGGAGTGGCGGGTCTGGGCCACCAGCGAATCCACAGTGACCAAGCCGTCCGCCGAGGGGTGGTGAGGCTTGCGGCAGGAGCCATGCAGCAGATCGTCGTAGCGCGAACGGATAACGAATGCCGGACGCTCGAACCCATCATGGATAAGGTGCGGCGCCCACTCGGCGATGCCTTGCTCAGTGCCGTCGCGCTGGATCAGCAAGTCGTATTCGACCAACCGATCCACCGGCAGCGCCCTAGACAGAGGGAGATCGATCAGGTGCAGCCAGGCCGAGGTGCCAACGCGCAATGGGCGACAGCTTTCGCCGTCCAGGGCCAGCGATACCGGAGCCTCCTCTTCGGGCTGCAAGGCCAGGCGCAACTGCAGTGGCTCGCTGGCCACCAGCCAAAGCACCAGCCGCCCCGCCTCGAGCCGGCGCAGCATGGGCCCGGCAAGCACAAGGGGAAGGGATGCAGAGGTGTCGGATGGTGCGGGGCTGGGCATGCAACAGCTCGATGGACGGCAATGGAGCATCAGAGTGTAACGAATGGCGCCGGTTCGCCCGGGTTTGTGGGTCTGAGTCGCTCCACGGAATCTGTGGATGAAAAGAGCGTCATCCTCCCTACTCATTGCTCTGTGATGAGGCTCAGCCTTGTAGGGTGGATCGCGCTTCACCGATCCACCGGGCGGTGGCGAATAGCGACTGAACGAAGGAACACTCGCCCAAAGGCCCAGGCGCCATCAAGCGCGCCGTCTTGACTGGTCGTTGAGCAGCGATTGCAGGCGGTCGAGAAAGACCAGCCCCTCTTCCCAACGATGGTGCCCCGAAGCCACGTTGATGTGACCGACACCATGGAGCACGCTCACTTCGCTGCCCCAGGCCTCGCCCATGGCACGTGACCGGTCGGCGCTGGCAGCAGGATCATTGTCGGACCCCACCAGCACGCTCGGAAACGGCAGCGGCGCCAAGGGCAACGGCGCGAAGTTGCGCAGCGGCTCGGGGCAGCCTGGCCGCTCGACGTCCGCCGGCGCGACCAGCAGCGCACCCCGGACCCGCCGCAGCGCATCGGGCGTTGCCTGCGCAGCCCAGTGTGCGACGGTTACGCAGCCGAGACTATGCGCTATCAGCACCACCGGCTCTGACGCGCCGGCGATGCCACGGCTCAATTCGGCCACCCAGTCTGCACGCTGCGGCTGAAGCCAATCGGCCTGTTCGACGCGCTGGCTGTGAGGCAGGGTGCGCTGCCAGTGGCTCTGCCAATGATCCTCAGGCGAGCCGTGCCAGCCGGGGACGATCAGGTAATGAAACGATCCACGCCGCATGGGATGGCCTCTAGATGGTCACTGAGCCGCGAGTCTATCGCCCGCACGACTGCTACAAGAAAGAATAAGAATTCATTTGCTTATGCACTAATAAATGCCTAATCAAGCCACCTGCTTGTCGTACCCCGCAAAAAAAGACGCGCCCGAGGGCGCGCCAAAGTGTGTAGCACACGCGTATTACTGGACTTGCCTGATCAGGTCCTGGCGCAGCAGCGTCTTGATCTTGATCACATGGTCGTCTTCCTGCGCTTTGGCCTTGTGGAAGCCCTTGGCGATACGGGGATGGCCACCGGCTTCGGCCAGCTCGATTAATAGCTCCCACGCCGCGTTGTCCTCGAGTTCGAGGGTCAGCAGTGCGTTGATGCCTTGAGCGATGTTGGTGCGCGGATCGGTGAGCACCTGCATCACCCCCATCGACTTGACCCCTACGACGTCGGCAGAAGGGGTTTGCGCGGTCGGGTCGGCGCCGAGCGTTTCAATCGCTTCGGCGACGATGTTCATGTGCTCGAACTCTTCGTCGCGGATGTGCTGCAGCACGCCGATCAGGTCCGAATCGGCCATGCTGATGGCCTTGGCCTTGGCGATCATGGCGTCGTACATGCGCACGCCGCTGCGCTCGAAGGCCAGGCGTTCGCCGAGCTTGTCGACCAGGAGTTCAGGGCTCTTGCCCAGCGCCATGTCGAATGTCGACTTGAGCATGCCCTTGGCAGAGCCGGGAACCGGTACCGAACCAATGCGATCGGCTTCTTCGGCGCGGGTTGCGCGCTCCATCATCAAGCCTTTGGAATCGCCCGGCACGTCCGGATGGATTTCGTTGACGGCGTCAAGCAGGCGCTTGGTGTCCTTCGGAGACATCTGCACGCCGGTGAAATTGGTGCCCAGTTTTGCTGAATTAGCCATGTCCTTCTCTCCTCAAGAAACCTTGCGCATCTGCATAAGTTCGCCGCCCGGCGCCCACTGATAACCGGCCGATACGATGTTCGACGCGATACCTTCGGAATTGAGCTGGGCGCGGTAGTCCAGGGAGTTCTGCGGCTCCTGGCTCTTGTCGACGTACTCGGTGCCGCTGGTGCGCAGGTTGACCTCGGCTGCGAGGACCTGACGGACGAACTCACGCTGGCTCTTGAACTCGATCATCTTCGGCAGCGGACCTCCGAGGATTTCCGCTGGATCACGGCGCTCCAGCTTCTTGAAATACTCGCAAGCGATATTCAAATGGCCCAACTCGTAATCGAGGAAGCGTTCCCACAACGCCTTGATGCGCGGGTTGGTTTCCTGCTCGGCGCAGCTGGCGTAGGCATAGACTTCCATCGCCTCGTGCACCAGCCACTTCTCCATGAAGGATTCCTGCGGGTCGGCCAGCGAGCCGTACTGCGTGACATGCTGCTCTTCGACCGAAGCAATTTCGGCATACAGCTGACGCGCCAGCGGATCGGCGAACAGCGGGCCGATGTTCATGTAGTAATCGTGGGTCTGGTACTCCGCTGCAGTAATCATTGCTGCATGGATCTTGGTGATCAGTGCGGCCTGCTCCTTTGCGTAGCTTTCGCGCAGATCATTGTCCGGATGACGATGATGCTCGGAGGTCTGCCGACCCGGCACGATGTCGGTGTAGCCCTGGAGGATGTTATTCGCATCCTTGCCTTCGAGGCGATCGAGCATCGCGGAATAGCGGTACAGGTGATCGAAATCTTCCAGTAGACCGAAGCGATAGGTCTGCGCCTGGTAGGGATCGGGCTCAGTCTGGGCGACGGCGGCAGTTACCTCGATGGCGACCTGCTCGTAGGCAACCGTGGTTTCCAGCGGCGAGTGGTCGGCGGAGATCAGCCAGTTGACCATGGTCGCCTGATGCTGCTCAACGCGACGGATCTCGGCGAGCGGGCCACGTAGCTGTCCGGTGATCCGCGCAATGCCGTGCTTGAGGCGCAGCGCATCGGTTTCGATCCCGTTCATCAGGATGATCCGCACGCGGGTGAACGCATCGTCATCCAGCTTGCTGATCGGCTTGCCCGCCATCTCTTTCCAGGTGAACTTTTGCTTTTCAAGGGGCGTGCCCTTGTTATCGAGGATGCCGGTTAGGTTATCCATGGAGCCTCCGTTTAAACGGCTTGTATTAGCTGGACGTACAGATTCGTACGGCCCAATCACGGGTCAGGCTGGGCTGACGATCTAGAAAATGGACGGAGGCAAGCGGAAAACAATTCCGTGAAATCTGGTGCGAACATGCAAGGACTCGACAAGCGGCAGCGCCCAACCCCTTCGAACAGGCTCCGATTCAGCGCAGCGTGATCAGCCGCCACGCCTTGCCGCATCGCGCTTCAAACGAAGCGGCGAGGGGTTTCAGCGGAGCGCGTCCAGTTGCCGTTTCCGCTCGTCGGTAGGCAGGCGACCCAAGGAGGCCACCGCGGCATAGAAGCGCGACCAATCGCCGCCGACCTGCTCGTATAACGCGGCGAAGGCAGGCACCCATTGGTCATAGAGGCCAAACGGAACCAGGCTGGCATTGTTCAGCGGCTGGTTCATCCAGCGATCGAAGCGGTCGTCGCCTTTCCACGGACCGTCGCGCAGCTGCAGATAGGTCTGCCGCATGCGCATGAACTCGTCACGTTTGGCAGCGCGCATCGCGGATTCGCTCAGGTCGGACGCGTAAATCACGGTCAATCGGTCGCGGGTCGCCAGGGCCAGTTTGCTGAGGTCGGCGTAATGCTTGCGCGCGGTCTCGTTCGGCGCTGGCAGGCCACGGCTGGCACGCCACTGCCGCAGCCCTTCGCGCTCGACAAAGGAAGCGAAGGA